>ODAI010960201.1_pt1 | contig 33219 bp, 24 predicted proteins | sample 1539321 | NCBI WGS metagenome assembly ODAI01 (sample SAMN02144231, study PRJEB22623) | gut metagenome | biome: sheep rumen | host: Ovis aries | place: New Zealand
TCATTTGGTACGTTTCTGTGGTAGAATGTGACATGAAGAATTACCTCCGTTTTTGTTTGGTCGGGTTTTGTTTGGCCACTTAATTCTACCACAATTCCGAAGGTAATTCTTCCTTTTTTGTGCTTTTTTCTACTTTTTCCTTCTTCCTGAAGCTCTCATTTTCTGCCAGCTTTCTTTTTTGCGGAAACTCAAGTATTACTTGCACTTGAGTATGCTTGTGTGATATTATATTTCTGAAATTTTGTAAGCATATTTCGGGCGAGAGACCCGGAGCAGACAGCCCGTGAGCACTTTGCGGCAGTACTGCGGCGATATGGACGTGCCGGTACCCTCGCAGGGCCGTTTCTGTATGCCTGCACGCAGGACAGCCGCGCGCCAGACGCAATATCTGTCCGTCGAGCGCAGCATTTTATAACAAAAACCGGTATCAAAAGAAAAGGCACGGATACTATGAGAGTGGATGATGCAAAAGCCATAATAATGAAACCGCCGGCATGCGCAGAAGCCGCCGTCTTTTCCCACTGGAAATACGGCTGCGGACAGGACATCGGCGCACGAAAGCAGCAGCAGGATGATTTTTTGGTGATGCCGGGCATGTTCCACGAAAAGCCGGCCCTGCTTGCCATGATTGCCGACGGGATGGGAGGCATGCACGACGGCGCACTGTACAGCCGGATTGTGCGGGAAAGCCATGAGAAAAACCTGCAGAAGGCCCTGAACAATTATCAGGACCCGATCAAGGTGCTGCTGTATCTGGCGCTGCACGCGCAGTTTGACACGAAGCCCTTTTACGATGAGGATAAACCGGGCGGCACGACGCTGATTTCCGCCCTGTTTATTGAAGAACATCTGTATGCGCTTTCCGTCGGCGACAGCCGCATCAGCCTGTTCAGAAGACCCGGACAGAAGGGGAACATGGCCGCGCTGCAGATCAACCGTGAGCATACCCTCGGCGTTTCCCTGGATGAGAGAGCCTGGATGGGATACCTTTCTTTTGAGGATGCCGAGGACAATATCTACCGGGATTCTCTGACCTCAAGCATCGGCGCACCGAAGATCCGCCATCTGGATCTCACGACGACCCCGATCCGCTTTATGAAAGAAGACAGACTGGTCCTGATGAGCGACGGAATCTACAGATCCTGCCCGGAGAATGAGATGTCTGCCCTTCTGGAGCATTCACCGGAAAAAGCCGCGCATAAAATTGTCGAGCACATCCGAGAAAAGAAAATACCCAGACAGGATAATAATACGATCGTTATTATTGAACACATGTAAAGAGTGAGTGAGGATATGGAGAACATTATGTTTTTAACGAACACGATCCATCAATCCGGCGTCGGGAGCGCGGGGAATACCGCTGTCGGCGAACAGGTAAGCGGGACAGAAACCAATGCTGCCGGGACAAACGAAATCCCCACCCCGACCCCGTCTGCCCCGATGGAATCCCCTGCAATTGAGAATGATACGGTCGTGCCGGGGATGACGGCGGTGGAAACATGGACGGCGGCGCCGGACAACACACAGCAGCCGACTGTTCAGCCTCAGGAGCAGACAGTGACCGAGACGCCGGCCTGGGAGCAGACGGCACAGGATGACCGAGAAGCAACACCCGTGCCGGAAACATTGTTGGACATTGCCGAGGTGACACCGAGTCCGGAGACCACGGCAGGCGTACAGATCGACGTGACGGACGGCAACACTGTTGTGGTGAACCCGGAGCCCGGCATGAACTGGATAAAAATCGGCGGGATTGCCGTCGCGGCTGTCCTTGCCGTAGCTGTAGGAGCGGCTGTCATGTTCAGACTATTAAAAGGAAATAAGAAACGAAAAGCGCGGCGGATCAATGTCCCCAGAACCGCGCCGCTCGATGAGGACAGTGCATCGGCACCCCCGGCGCACGGGCACGGCGGAATCCTGATCGGCAATGCGCAGGCGATCGGCTCGAGACAGGAGCAGCAGGACTCCTTCGGCATATCCGACAACACGCCGGCGGCGCTTGCGGAGAAGGGCCTGCTTGCCGTCGTAGCTGACGGGATGGGCGGACTCAATAACGGGGCCGTGTATTCCGGCGCCGCCGTCCAGGCCGCACTGCGCTCCTTCTATGAGGAGCAGCCGGAGAGAAATGACGAGGCCACGCTTCTGCGTGTGCTCAAGCGGGCAAAGGAAGCGGTGGAGGACACCGGCCTTTCCGACGGCGGGACCACCTTTGTTGCCACGCTGATCCGCGATCAGAAGCTGCACTTCATCTCTGTCGGCGACAGCCGCATCAGCCTCATGCGAAACGGCGGCCTCATTCAGCTCAACCGAGAGCATGTGTACGGCCGGGAGCTTGACGATCTGGCCACCAACGGTCTGCTCAGCGAGGCGGACGCGGCACAGGATTCCCAGCGCGCGGCGCTGACGAGTTATCTCGGCAAACAGAGCGAAATGCTCATTGACCGCAATATCAGCGCGATTCCCCTGTATTCCGGCGATAAAGTCATCCTGATGTCCGACGGCGTGTACGGATATATGCAGGAGGAATACCTGACAAAGCTCTTGCTCCAGAAGCCGATGGACGCGGCGATGGCCGTACAGAAAGCGCTTATGGACAAACGCAAACCGAACCAGGACAACCTGACAATCATCATTCTGGAGATCGAGTGATCCTGTGGGAGGGAAGGGGAGACCGTATATGAAAAAAAGACTGATTTCCCTGTATATCCTGCTTCATCTGTTCCTGCTTGCGGCGCTGCCCGTATACGCGGAGACCAGCGGATCGGTCAGCAATGCCATGAATGCCGTTGCCCGCGTGTATACAGAAGGCATTGTAGAGCACTACATAGACGGGAGACTTGTTGAAAGGGCGGAGCACCAGCCCTTTTCGACCGGCTCGGCCTTTGCCGTCGGCAGCAGCCGGCCCGTGAGCTACTTTGTCACGAATCGCCACGTGGTGTCCGACCAGGAATCCACATACGAGGACGACTTCGGGAATGAGATCTTCGAGATCTTCCATATGACGGATGTCTTCATCATCATGGACGATATCCCCACAAGGTGGGCCGCGCGGGTGGTTACGGTCAACGAGGGGGGCTCGGATCTCGCGATCCTCAAGCTCAACGCCCCCACAAGTCAGCGCGAGCCGAGCACCCTCCATCCCTATAAGGACCACATCGCCGAGGGGCTCGCCGGCTCCGACGTGTGGGCGATCGGCTATCCGGGGATCTCGGACTACATCTACAAGAATGTCAAGACGGAGGATGATCTGCTCCTGTCGTCAATCAAAAATGTCCGCGCCGCGAAGGGGAGCTTTACCGGCGCCATCGACGAGGAAATCTCATCGACAGGCGGCGCTTACATTGAGACAAACGCCACCATCAGCCCCGGCAACTCCGGCGGCCCCCTGGTGGACGCAAACGGGACCGTGCTGGGCGTGTGCACCACCATGAGCACAACGGTGGTCGGCGCAAACGGGGCCGTGTCGGTCAACGAGGTCATCAAGCTCCTGCAGCGCTACGGAATCCCCTACCTGACGGCGGAAACGACCAAGACTTCCACCGCGTGGTATGTGTATGCCATCATCGGGGTAATCGCGCTGCTTGCCGTGCTTGCGCTGGCCTGGCTGCTCGTGAAACGGTCCCGAACCCGTGCAAAGAAGGAAAAGGCACAGGCAAAGGCAGTCCTGCGCGGAGAGACGGTCATGCCCTCCGCTGCGGTTGGACAGGTGGGCACGGGCAGGAGGTCCCTGCACGCGATTTCCGGCCCCCTTGCGGGCAATGCATATACTGTTCCGGCGGGCGGGGAGCTGCGGATCGGCAGAGATCCGGGCCGCTGTGAGGTCTGCTTCGCGGACGGCACACCCGGCGTCAGCTCTGAGCACTGCGTGATCTCCTTTGACGGATCCGTGTCCAGCATCCGGGATCTCAATTCCCGATACGGGACCTTCGTCAACGGCAAGAAGCTCGAGCCCGGAAGGACGACGCGGCTTCACCGCGGCGGCACCATTGATATCGGGACGGAGAAGAACCGCTTCACCCTTCAATAAAACAGCGAAAAGCGGAGCTGTCGCTTCGCATATTAGAATACGGCAATATAATAATCGTAAATCTTTTCTGACTGTGCAAATCATTGCCGCATGTATATTTGCCATACTTTTCGGCTGCCGCGTCAGCGGCGAGAAAATGGCATAATATAATCCTATTACTCCGGCTGCGCAAGCTTCCTGTTTGCGAGTATTTCATTGCCGAAGTAATAGATCGAGCTCCACCCCTCCGCGCTTTCGCGGGGTCAGCTTTTGACGGTAACCCCAGTTTCAATTTTACCACATATTGTTGAATAAACACTTAAATGAAAATGGAGGACAAATAGAATGGCGAGGATTGAGAGATGCCCCAACGGTCACTTTTATGACAGGGACGTAAACGAAACCTGCCCGTACTGCAACCCGGATGCCAGCATCAATCTGGACAGAAGCGTGCGTACCGGCGCCGTGGACGAGATCAGCTCAGAGCCTATTTTCGATCCCGGCAGGATCCCCACGCTGCCCGTGGATGACGAAAAGACCAACCGAAAGATGGAGGACTATGCCGATAAAACTACGTGGGTGGACCGCGGTATCGCCAGGGGAAAAACCGGCGATGCAGCCAATTCCGCGGATACCCACAAATATGTCACCGGCTGGCTTGCGGCCATCGAAGGCCCATACCGCGGCAAGAGCTTTGAAGTCTATGTCGGCTATACGAAGATCGGCCGCGCGGCGGGCAACGACATCGTCCTCAGCGATGACAGCTCCATCTCCGGCCGCCACGCCAACACCCACTACAGCGTGAAGAAGAACCAGTTCCATCTGCAGTGTGCCGATTCGCCCACAAACTCCGTGGAGGTAGACGGCGTTGAACTGCTTTCCAACGAAAAGGCGGAGCTGCATCCCTACAGCAGGGTCGAGCTCGGCAACTCCGTATTCCTGTTCATTCCCTTCTGCTCGGATAACTTCCGCTGGCAGGACCTGAACCAGGAAGCGTAATCTCGCAGAAGCTTCATCCGGCAGCTGACAGCTGCTGCGGCAAAGCGGCCGCATAGGGGGAAAGTGCATTGTCTGGAATTGATACATCGAGCATATGTCCTCTTTGCATGCGGGAAGACGCAGTTTCAAACGGGAGCTGCCGGTTCTGCCGCAGAAGGATACCGACGGACTGGCCGCGCGGGGTACTCCCGCCGGGTACCCTTGTGGGCGGTCATTACCTGCTGGGCTATTACCTGGGAAAAGGCGGATTCGGGATTACCTACCGGGCGCTGGAGCTCAATTCCAGGCGCATGGTGGCGATCAAGGAATTTTATCCCGACAAATGGTGTGAGCGCCGCGTCGACTCAAAATCCGTCAGCATTATCAGCCAGGAGTTCGACTATGGAAAAAAGCATTTCCTGGGAGAGGCCGAAATCCTGAAATCACTGATCGGCATCCCGGAGGTCGTGGATTTTTACGAGTCCTTTGAGGAAAACAACACGGCCTATTACGTGATGGAGTTTCTCGACGGCATGAGCCTGCGCGACTATCTGCGAAGCCGCGGCGAGAGGATCAGCTATGCCGAGACACTCAGGATCCTGATGCCGGTGATCCTGGCACTGCAGAGGGTGCATGAGACAAAGACACTCCACCGGGACCTCAGCCCGAACAATATTCTCCTGTGCAGGGACGGATCGGTGGAGCTGATCGACTTCGGGGCAAGCTCCTCCGCATCGAGCAGGTATGCCGAGACCTTCATGCCGGTCAAAACAGAGGGCTTCAGCCCGCCGGAGCAGCATGTCGTGGACCGGCAGGGCAACACCCAGGGGCCCTGGAGCGACATTTACGCCATGACCGGCACCATATACCGCTGCGTGATCGGCGAGAATCCGCCCACAGCCTCCAGCAGGCAGGCGGGCGAAGAGCTTGAATTCGGCAGCTGCATCCTCAACAGAGATCAGATCGCGGTTTTGAGAAAGGGCCTCGCCCTTGACAGACGCCAGCGCTACCAGAGCATGCTGGAGCTGGCCGCCGCCCTGACAGGCTGCCTGCACGGAAGCGAAAGGGAAGCGTTTTTGAGCAAGTACCCGCAGCTGAGAGGCGGCTCGCGCTCTGTCCCCATTCCTCCCCGGCCGCCGGAGACGGTAACGAGTCCCCGCTCCGACAGCACGGCGGTGCCGGATTCCCACAGCGGCATACAGCAAGAGGAGGAGCCGCTGACAGCAAGACGCGTTCTCGCATGGTGCGCGGATATGCTGCTGTTCCTGGGCATTTTCGCCCTGATATGGACACAGACCGGCTACTCGATCTGGATGTGGCTTGCGGTGGGCACGGGCTTTGGATGGCTTGTGACCTGGATCATGACCGCATCGAAAGCGGCCGCATCGCCGGGCCAGCTGCTTTGCGGGCTCACGGTGCGCAGTGACAACGGCGGAAGGCCGGGGGCCGCCGAGGCGCTGCTCTACAGCCTGATGCGCATGCTCTGGCCGTTGGCGCCGGTCAGCCTTATCTGCCTGCTTACGAAAAAGCGGGACCTGGCGGAACTTGTCGGCTCCTGCCGGGTCGGCCTGCGGCAAAAGGTGCAGTCGTCCGCTTCCGGGCCGACGGACAAAAGAACCCCAAACCCGTCCGCTCACCGCTCACCGCTGCTCGTCATCACCGACGGGCTGTATAAGGACAGTGTGATCACGCTGGAGCCGGGCGAATACAGATTCGGCAGAAACGACAGGGAATGCAATCTGGTTTTCCCCGCTGAAAATACGGACATCAGCAGGGTACATCTGCTGCTTGTGGTGGATGAGCAGGGGCGCGTTTTTGCCACGGACCTTTCCACAAACGGCACCTGGCTCAACGGCAGCAGGATGCAGAAGAACATGCCGGTCCAGGTACCGGGCGGCAGCAGTATCTCCTTCGGAAAGGAGAGAATGCTCATAAGATGAGTTTTCCCCGGATAAAAACCCGTTTTTCCGAAGCGACTCCCGACCATAGCGATCAGATCATACGGTTTCAAAACAGCACTTGCTATATATTTTTGATTGAAAAGAGAGGTTGAGTATGAAACGCTTTATTTCGCTTCTGTTGTGTGTGGTAGTTCTTGCCTCACTCACATCCGTCTTCACCGTCTCGGCCTATGCGGATGACAATGACAACATCCAGCTCTTCGGCTACGCGCTGAACGATACGGCCCTGGATGTCGTCATCTACGCCAGGGCGAGCGAACCGCTGAATGTCGACGACTTCACCATTGAGGTCGAAGGCGAGAAGCTGAAGCCGGACCGCCTTACCGCCTACGAGGACAGCGGCTACAGCACCTCATGGATCATCATTGTGGAGCCTACCGCCTACAACCAGGTCGCAACCCTCGTGACCAACAGCATCGAGCGCCTGGTGGGCCTGATACAGCCGAACGACAACGTTGCCGTCATGAACGCCAGCAATCTGGCGCTGACGGATTACTCCAGGGCCTTCAGAGACCTTCTGCCCATGGTGAAAGAGACCATGGGTGCCGGTACCCCCTCCTTCCTGTTCGACGCCCTCTCCAAGGGCATGGACGCGCTCTTCTCCGACGCAAACCTCAGCATGCGCAAGAACCTTGTCTTCTTCACCGAGGGCAGGGACGCCGACAGCCACATCTCCTTCCCTGAACTGTGCGGTCAGGCGATGGGCCTTCCCATCACTATTTACCACATCGGCATTACCAGAGGCGATCCGGGCCTGACGGATACCTTTGACACCCTCCAGGCCTTCGTCATGAGTTCTGACAGCAGCGACTCCTATGTTGTCAGCAATATCGGCGATCCCGATGTTCCCATCTCCATCACGGATCAGATCCTGGGCAATGAGCAGCAGTGCTTCGTGCTGAGCGTCGACCGCGAGCATCTCCCCGCTCCCGCGAGCGACCCTTCCCGCATGGAGGTCTCCTTTGTCAAGAATGGCATGCGCTTTTCCGAGGCGATGAACGTCACCCTGCCAGAGAAGGAAGCGGCTGCACAGCAGGGAGACGAACAGAATAATTCTGACAACCCGAGCAATACGGACGGCCAGGGCGGCAACGAGAACACCGAGAAGGTGCATGAGCACAGCTGGATCGACGCCACCTGCACCGAGCCCAAGACCTGTGCCCTGTGCGGCGAGACCGAGGGCGAAGCGCTCGGCCACGACTACAGCACCAGCAACTTCTTCAAGACCGGCGTCTGCTCCCGCTGCGGCGATAAGAAGCTCAGCACCATCGCCAAGATGTGGGTCTGGATCAAGACGCACTACATTGTCTCCTCCCTCATCGCGCTTGCCCTGATTGCCGCCATCGTTCTGATCGTGCGCGCGATCATCCGGAAAAAGAAGGCGAAGAAGGAAAAGTTCGACGAGATGAACAACAGCAGCTGGGCGACCGGCCCCGTCTTTGACAACGGCGGCGAGGGCACCGTTCCCCTCAACAGAAGGACCGCCAGCGTCAGCGGCGCCCGGACGGAGAACGTCAAGCCCAAGGTTACGGTTCAGCTGACCAATATTGAGAACGGCCAGGTGCTCAAGGGCGAGATCTACGACAAGGTCCTCACCGCCGGCAGATCCAGCAAGTTTAAGCTCACCGGCGACGGCACCATCTCCAACAAGCAGATGAGCTTTATCTGGGACAGCGGTATCCTGTACCTCCAGGATGAGAAGTCCACCAACGGCACCAAGGTCAACGACCGCAAGATCGACACTGCCGTTCAGCTCAATCAGAAGGACCTGATCCACGTCGGCAAGACAGACTACCGCGTTACCTGGAAGGTTGAGTCCTGACCGGGCTGAGGAATGAGAGGATGGCAACAGTCAATTCAATCACTGTGATCCTGCCGGATGCTGATCCGCTCGTAGTTGATCTGGATCAGTTCCGCCGGGAATACGTGCTGATGGGCCGGGGACCCGGCCACGGTGACAGCGGACAGCAGAGAAATGACATCGCCCTCGACCAGAGATATACCAGCGTCTCCCGGGCACACTGCCACTTTCAGCGTGACAGCCGGGGAGACTGGTATATCGTCGACGACGGCAGCATGAACGGGCTGATCTTCCAGGACGAGAAGATCGACGCGCACCGCCTCAGCGACGGCGACAAGCTGTACATCGGCGACGGACAGCAGGATAATATCGTGATCCTGTTCTCCCACCGGGAGAACGGCAGCATGTCCGTCGGCACCAGTCTCAACGGCGTGAAAAGCTACTCTCTGCAGAATATCAGCCAATTTGTCATCGGCCGTGCGAGTGACTGCGATATCGTCATCAATCACCCCATGGTTTCCCGCAGACACTGCATCATCACACGGGAAAACGGAAGCTATTACATCACCGACAACAATTCCACCAACGGCGTGATCCTCAATTCTGCTCCGCTGCTTGAGAAAAAGAAGCTCCGGCAGATGGATCAGATCGGCATCGGCGGCTACTCCTTCGTCTTCAGCAATGCCCGGCTATACTCCTACGAGCTTGCCGGCGGCGTGAGCATCACGGCGGAGCATGTCACGAAGAGCGTGGGAAAAAAGGGACAGAAGAAGACCATCCTGGACAATGTGAGCCTCTCGATCGAGCCGAACAAATTCGTCGCCATCATCGGCGGCTCCGGCGCGGGCAAGACGACGCTGCTCAACTGTCTGTCCGGCATGTCGGATTTTGAGTACGGCAAGGTTTTCATCAACGGCCAGTCCGTACGCACAAACCGAAAAAGTCTCCAGAGCCTCATCGGCTATGTGCCCCAGCAGGACATCGTCTACGATTCACTTACGCTCGAACGCATGCTGTATTACTCGGCTAAACTCCGCATGCCCCCCGATGTGTCGGAAAAGGAGATTCGCAGCAAGATCGATGAAACCCTGCGCCTGGTGGAGCTGACCCCCCACCGCAAGACCATGATCAGCAAGCTCTCCGGCGGCGAACGCAAGCGCGCCAGCATTGCGGTGGAGCTGCTGGTCTCCCCGAAGCTCTTCTTCCTGGATGAGCCCTCCTCGGGCCTGGACCCCGGGACGGAAAAGCACCTCATGCAGATGCTCCGGCGGCTCGCCGAGACGGGCAGGACGGTGGTCATGATCACCCACACCGTGCAGAACATCGACCTGTGCGACAGCGTTATCTGCATGGGCAGGGGCGGAAGGCTCTGCTTTGTGGGCAGTCCTCAGGAGGCGACGGCCTTCTTCGGAAAACGGCAGATGACCGACGTATACGACGAGCTCAACGAACACTCCGCCCACTGGGCACAGCTCTATGCGCAGCAGCCGCAGATGCCGCGCAGCGCGCCGCGCAAGCGCAACACCCCGGAAAAAGAAAAGCGCTCCCTGCACCTGTGGCGGGACTTCACCGTTATGACTTCCCGCTATGTGGAGATCCTGTGGAACAGCCGCGCACGTCTTATCCTGCTGATGGTCATGCCCATATTGCTGACGCTGCTGGTGTGTGTGGCCTTCCAGGCCGACGGCGGCATCTACAACTTCCTGCAGCGCCACGGGGCGCTCATCGAACGCAAGACCTTCCCCTTCGCGGTTGGCAGCGATACCCAGGCGCTGATGTTCTCCTTCTCCTGTGCCGCCTTCTGGACCGGCATCTTCAACTCCGTCCAGGAGATCAGCAAGGAGCGGAGCATCTATGAGCGCGAGCGTTTTTCAGGCATCGGGGTGACCCCCTATGTGCTTTCCAAGGTCGTGCCGCTGTGCGTGCTGTGCTTTATCCAGTCGCTGTGCATGGTTCTCATCATTTCGGCAATGACCACCACCACCGCAACTCTCGACGGCAACACGAGCAATACCCTCTCCGCCCTGAAGATGAGCATGCCGCGTGACGGTGTGGTCATGGGTGAGGGGATGATGGGCTTGGAGAATCTGATCACGACCTTCCTCTGTGCCATCAGTGCCATGAGTCTGGGCCTGCTGATCTCCTCCATCGCCTCCAACGAGATGGCCCTGGTGCTCTGCCCCATCTGCCTCATGCCGCAGATCCTCTTCTCCGGCGTGACGGGCGAGCTCACCGGCCTAACGAAGCTGATCTCCAACTTTATCAGCTGCCGCTGGAGCCTGGTGGCCTTTCTCGTCTCGGCGCGCGTCAATGACATGAAGGATTCCTACAAGAATGTTGTGGGCATCTGGGAGGCGACGGATTACAGCTCCGGCCAGTTTCATGCGGACTTTGCCGTCGACAAGCTCTATTCCAACGGCATGAACGGTGTGGAGTACGGCTGGCTGATCCTGTTTGTGATGTTTGCGGTCTTCGCGGCGGCGGCCGTCGGGATCCTGTATTACAAGAAAAACCATACCAGATGAAACAATATCATTTCACTTTCAAGGGAGAGAACGTTTATGATCCGCAGAAGCAAGATTACGGTTCTGGTCGCGCTCGTGCTGGCAGCTGTGTGCATGCTCAGCGCCTGCGGTACCGACCCCTACACCGAGTACGCAGCCGCCTATAACAAGCTTGCCGCAAACGGCGGCATCGACGCCAACATCCGTCTGACCCTGGAGATGGACGGTACCACCCAGTACTATTCCGGCAACTTCAAGGTCGACAACCGCAAAGACATGATCTACTATGAGATGGAGTCCGTGGACGGCAAGACTATCCAGTTCTCCGACGGTAATTATCTGTACATCCTTCAGGGCGACAACAAGCTCAAGTACTCCATCAAGGACGACGGCGGAAGCGGCGACGGCCCCTCCGAGCCCCAGGCTCCCGAAGGGGAAGAGCAGACCGCGCCAGCCTTTGATACCAGCGGCTTCCTCGGCGATTTCGCCAGCATGCTCGAGGCCGGCAAGATCAAGGAGCTGGGTCTGCTGTCTCCCATTGAAAGAGCGGCTGTGACCAAGACCACCAAGAGCGGCGATGTCTACACGCTCGAGGTTTCGGACGCCATCGTCAAGAAGTTCCTCAATACCATGGCCGAGGATCAGAGCGGCAGCTCCGACACGATCCAGGTCTCCGATCTGAAGGACTTCAAGTATACCGCCACCATCAAAAACGGTGTGGTCACCGCCAACACCTACTCCTGCAGCGTGACCGTGAAGGTGCCCGGCTCTCTGATGTCCGACGGCAACGCGGTCAGCTACTCCCTGAGCCTTTCCATCAAGGTCGAGTTCAATAACCCCGGCCAGGCCGTGTCCATCACGCTGCCCTCCACCGAGGGATACCAGGAGATCCAGGGACTGTAAGCTTCTTTAAAATGACCTTTGAGGCATTTTAAAGAAACGGGGGACCCCTCTGAACTCCCCGGTGATTCCTCAACTTTACAGCATAAGGAAGAAGTGTGCTTCCCGATTTTGAAGGAAGCACACTTCAAATGTGATTTCGGGCTTTCATAGAAAGCAGACAGGTAAACTTGTCTTTTTTCTACAGAAGCCTGAGATGGGAACGATTTTTATATGGAGAATAATGAAAAGATCAAACAGTCTCTGTCCTTCATCATGGCAGGCTACAACGAGGAGCCCCTTGTCACCCGCGCCGTGGGGGAGGTGGCCTCTGTGCTGGCGGAGGCCTTTGAGACTTACGAGATCATCCTGGTGGATGACGGTTCGAAGGACCGCACTCTGGAGCTTATGAAGCAGTGCGCGGCAGAGGATGCTCACATCCGTGTGCTGGAAAACGGCGTCAACCTCAACTATGGGGCGGGGGTCCTGCGGGGCCTGAAGGCAGCTCAAAACGAGTGGGCCGTATATGACGCCTTTGACCTGGAGATGGCCCCGGCGGATTTCGTCCGGCTCTTACGGGAGATGGACCAGTCTGCGGACGTGGTGGTCTACGAGCGGGAGACTTACGAGGCGGTGCTGTGGCGGCGCTTTGCCTCCCAGCTCAACAAGGGGCTTTTGCACCTGCTGTTCCCGCTTCTCATGCGCGGCACGCCCACGCTCAACCACACCCAGATGTTCCGGCGTTCCCGCCTGGATGAGATTATCCCCCTCTCGCGCAGTCCGATTTTCTTTTCACCGGAGCTGGTTTTTCGCGCAAAGCTCAGGCATATGAAGGTGATCAACCAGAAGGTCCCGTTCCATTCCATTGACGGCGTGCGCAAGGGGGCCTTCGGCAAGGCGTATGACATCATCTGGGCGGTCACGGATATGCTTCGCTTCCGCATACGGCTCTGGCTTGGGAAAATATGATCGGGCCATACGCTATTTGCCCGAAGAGGAAGGACAGCACATGCATCGTTTTCTGATACTGGGGTACGGTTCCATCGGTGAGCGGCACGCCTCCCACGTCCGCAGCAGCGGCCTCGGAGAGGTCGCGGGCGTATATGATGTGAGCGCCGACAGAAGGGCCGCGGCGGAGAAAGAGGGCTTTCCCGTGTTTGAGAGCCTTGAGCGCCTTCTGGGCACCGACGCGGATATGGCCATCGTTGCAAGCCCCAATGAACTGCACAGCGCCCAGACCTGCGCGCTTCTGCGTGCGGGGAAACATGTCATCGTCGAAAAGCCGGCGGCCCTCACGGAGAAGGAGCTGCGCGGCATGTATGCCTGTGCCGGCGAGGCGGGGCGGCTGCTGACAGTCCACCAGAACCGCCGCTGGGACAGCGATTTCGGCGCCGTGCGCCGGGTGATGGAGGAAAATCTGATCGGGGACGTGTTCAATCTGGAATCCAGAATCCACGGCAGCCGCGGCATTCCCGGCCTCTGGCGCCGGGAGGCAAGCCACGGCGGCGGAATGCTCTATGACTGGGGCCCGCACCTGATTGACCAGGCGCTGATGGCCTATGGCTGGCGGGAGCCGGAGACGGTTTCCTGCACCCTGAGCCATGTCCTGGGCCTGCCCGTGGACGACGGCTTTCGGCTGGAGCTGCGTTATCCCGGCGAAAAACGCGCCTTTGTCGAGGTCAGTACCTGGAGCTTCATCCCCCTGCCGCGCTTCTATCTCTGCGGCAGCGAGGGTTCGGCATGCATCAATGACTGGCGTGAGCCCTGCCGCGTGACCCAATATACGGCGGCAGTGGACGAGGAAAACGCCCGCACCATGACGGAGCGGGATGAACAGACCACGAAGAGCTTTCTGCTCGAGCGGCCTGCGGTCGATCACGACGCCTTTCTGCAAAACTTCTGTGCTGCCGCCGAGGGCCGCGAGAGCCTCTGCGTGCAGCCCGCCGAGGCGCTCATGGTCCTGCGGGTGATCGACGCCGCTTTCCGCTCGGCAGCGCTTTCCCGCCCCGTTCGCCCGGGTGAGATGAGCCTATGAGAGAACTGCGATTTGTGCTTCGCCGGGCCTCCCGCTGGAAGGGCCTGATGATCCTCGCCGTCGCGCTGACGGTGGTGCAGTGCGGTATGGAGCTCTGGCTTCCGCGCCTCATGGCCGAGGCTGTCAACAGCGGCATCCTGGAGGGCAGCATGGAGACCATCCGCAGCATCGGCCGGCAGATGCTCCTCGTGTGCGCCGTAATGGGCATTTCCGGTTACGGCAGCAGTGTCATCTGTGCCGCCGTGGGCCAGCGCCTGGCTTTGGGACTGCGCGGTGAGCTGTACGACAAGATCAGCAGTCTATCGGTCCGCCAGGTCTCCGCTATCGGCCACGGCTCCCTGCTCACGCGCCTGACCGCCGACATCGACACCTGCGCCGAGTTTGTCCACTCCCTGCTGCTTCTTGCGGCGGAGCCTGTTTTGCTCACCGTTGGCGGCATCTATATGATGTGGCGCCTGGCGCCGCCGCTCGGCACGGCCTTCCTGGGCTTCGTGCTGGTGCTCTTTTGCGTGATGCTGCTCTTCATCCGCGCCACCGCCCCGGGCTTTCGCCGGGTGCGTGCCGTGACTGACAGGCTCAACGCCCGCATGCAGCGCGTTTTCGGGAGCTTCCGTCTCATCAAGTCCTACAACACCAGGACGCGGGAGCAGGATGCCTTTTCCAAAGACAACACGCTGCTTTTTGACACGGCCTTCGCCGTTCAAAAGCGCATCGCCTTTTTTAACCCGATCATCATGCTCATCGTGGACCTCACGGTCGCGGTGATCCTGCTCCTGTCGGGCAGGCAGGTCGCGTCGGCATCCATGGATGTGGGCTCAGTGCTCTCCGCCATCACCTGGTCCGAGCAGATTTTGCTGTCCATCGCGGCCGCAGGCGGAATGTTCCGTATCGTGGCGGAGACCCAGCCCAGCGCTCAGCGTGTCCGGGAGGTGCTGGAGACCGAAAGCGACATGCCTGACGGCAGCGAAAGTATTGCCGAACCGTTCCGGGAGCTTCGCTTTGAGGATGTGAGCTTCGGCTATGAGGCCGATGTGCCTGTTGTCGACCATCTGAACTTTGCACTTCACGCGGGGGAGACCCTGGCGGTCGTCGGCCCGGTGGGCTGCGGCAAGACCACGCTCGCAAGCCTCTGTGCCCGGCTTTACGACGTGACCGGCGGGCGTGTCACCCTCAACGGCGCGGACATCAAGACCCTGCGTCTGGAGGAGCTTCGCCGCGCGGTGGCCCTGGTGGAAAAGCAGAGCGCCGTACTGGAGGGGACCGTGCTGGAAAACATTGTCTTCGGCCGGAAGGACATCGGAAGGGAAGACGTTGCGCGCGCGGTGAGTGCCGCCCAACTGGAGGAATACATCGAAAAAGCCCCCAAGGGGCTGGATACGCCCCTTGCCGCCATGGGCAGGAGCCTCTCCGGCGGCGAGCGCCAGCGCCTGACCATCGCGCGGGCCCTCGCCGGAAGGCCCGGCCTTCTGGTGCTGGATGACAGCACCTCGTCCCTGGACTACCGGACGGAGCGGCAGCTGCTGGAGGGCGTGAAAGAGCACTATGCGGGCAGCGCCGTGCTGCTCATCACAAACCGGCTCATGACCGCCACGCGCGCAGACCGCATCCTGGTTCTGGACGGCAGCGGCAGAATCGCCGCCGAAGGTACGGACGCGGCGCTTCGCCGCAGATGTGCGCTTTATCGCCGCATGGCCGAGCAGCAGGCGAGAGAGGAATAAGTGTATGGAACACAGAGCAAAAACAAGCGGCAATGACATGCCGCCCATACACGGCATGCAGGCGGTCAGACGGCTGTACCGTTACATGGCGGGCCTGCGCGGGCCCTTTTACGGGATGCTCGTGATGCTGGTGCTGTCGCTTGCGGCAGAGCTGACGGTGCCGCTGCTGATTGAATCCGCGGTCAACGCCATCAGCTTCTATGACGGTGCGGCGGTGGACTTCCGTGCCCTCACGGTGAGCCTTGCGGCCCTTGCTGCCCTCGCGGTGGTGAGCGCGGTGCTCGGCTCCCTTCTGGAGCGCTTTTCGGCGAAAATCACCCTCAACATGTCCATGCGCATCCGCGAGGACCTGTTCAGAAGTCTCATGGACAGCTCCGTCTCCCGCTTTGAGAGCATGCGCAAGGGCGACCTCATGAGCCGTATGCTCAGCGACAGCGAGCTGGCCGCCGGGGCCTTTACCGAGGGCTTTCGGGAGCTTCTGTCGACGGTGATCGTCGTGGTCGGCTGTGCCGTGATCATGTTCACCAAGTGCGTGCCGCTGACGGCGGTGTCCGTGGGCGCAGCGCTGGTGTCGGTTTTCGTGACGGGGGCGCTTTCCAAACTCGTCCTGCCCGCCGTCACCAATCAACAGGCGGCCCTCGGCTGGATGAACGCTCACGCCGAGGAGACGCTCAAAGCCTTCCGCAGCTGTGTGGCCGGCGGCAGGCTGGAAGAAAACAAAAAACGCATGCGGGAGCTGAGCACCTCCTACTACGCTGCGGCGCTCCGGGCCAGACGCCTCGAGTATATGATGGGGCCGGTGATGCTGGTTTTCGGCAACCTCGGTTTCCTCATCACCGTGGTCTTCGGCGTCAGACAGATCATCACGGGGGCCATCACGGTCGGCACCATACAGGCCTTCGTGATGTACTCCCGGCAGTTTACCGAGCCCCTCAACACCCTGGGAGAGAACCTGGTAAAGCTCCAGAAGGCTCTGGCGGGGGCGGAGCGCGTCTTCTCCGTCATTGACGGCAAGGATGAGCGCGCCGAGATCGCCGATGCCGCCCCGAAGGACGATACACCTGCGCAAAGCGGCGACGCCGTCTCCTTTGAAAATATCGCCTTCGCCTACCACCGCAACCGCCCCGTCCTGCGCGGGGTGGATCTGCGCCTGAAAAAAGGGGAGCGCATGGCCCTTGTGGGCCGCACGGGCGAGGGCAAGACCACCCTTTGCCATTTGCTGGAGCTCTTCTATCCCGCCTACAGCGGCAGAATCTGCCTGGACGGGAAGGAGATCCGCTCGCTGCCGCCCGAAAAGGTGCGCGGCGAGATCGCCCTGGTCTCTCAGGAACCGCAGATCGTGGAGGGCACGGTGTACGATAATCTGACCTACGGCTGCGGGCAGCTTGAACGGGATCAGGTCGAGCGCGTCCTGCATGACATGGGCATCGACCGCTTTCTTGCGCGTCTGCCGCGGGGGCTCGATACCGAGATGACCAGCCTTGAGGAGCAGATCAGCCAGGGGCAGCTCCAGCTCATCTGCCTCGCCCGCGCCGTTCTGCGGGACGCCGCCGTCCTCATTCTGGACGAGGCGGTCAGCTCCCTGGACCCGGACACCGAGGCCGTCGTGCGGCAGGGCGTGGAGGCCGCCATGCGCGGCAGGACCTGCATCATCATCGCCCACCGGCTCTCATCCATCCGCGAGGCGGACCGCATCGCCGTGCTGGACGGGGGCGTTATCGCCGAATACGGCACACATACAAGCCTGATGGAGAGGGGCGGGCTTTACCGCAGCCTCTATCAGCTGCAATTTTTGGGGGAGGAAATCTGACGTGAACGAATCCATACGCAAAGCCCTTCAGTTTGACATCGGGAACCAGCAGTCCCTGGTACACCTGGGCAGCCTGGACTCCTTCGACATCACCGTGGGAGGCAAGAAGGCCGCCGGGCTCATCCTGAAGTATCTGAAAAAGCGAGACCCGATCCTGCTGGACAAGGCCGTAGAGATCTACGAGGAACTGATCCCCAACGAAAACTTCGGCGGCGAGTACACGGCGCTGGAGTGGCTGTGCCGCTTCTGGCAGGCGGACGAGCAGGCGCAGGAAAAGATGCTTGCCGTCCCGCTGGTCAACAGCTTCTGGCACGAGCTGACCGACAACGACTATGACAACCTGCGGACTTACCTGCAATACAAATACCACTACAAGGAGTACGACAAGAAGAAGGACAACACCGCCATGAAGGCGCGCATGCGCTATCTGGAGGACTTTATCCTCTTCGACAATCCCGCGCGCGAGCGCTGGGAGGATACCCGCCACAACCTGGAAAAAGTAGGCCTCAGAGAGGGCATGACCGTGGCGGACGTGGGCTGCGGTCCCGGGTATTTCACCTTCAAGTTCTCTGACCTCGTGGGCGAGAGCGGCCATGTCTACGCCACCGAGACCAATCCCAGACACCTGAGTTTCCTGCGCAAATACGTGGCCGCCAACGACATCAAAAACGTGGATGTTATCGAGAGCACCTTCAACGGCATCGGCCTGCCGGAGGACGTGCGGGTGGACGTGGTGTACATGTGCTCGCTGTACCACAATGTCTACGCCGCCTTTACCGACGCCGAGCGGGAGGTCTTCGTCGGCAGCATCCGCCGCGCCCTGGGGAAAAACGGCGGCCGCCTCGTCATCGTGGACAACGACCTTGTCACCGGTTCAGACCTTCCCTATCACGGCCCCTACATCGACAAGAAGCTCATCATCGGCCAGCTCTGGTATTACGGCTTCGAGCTGGAGGATACCTTCCAGTTCACCCCCCAGCGCTATGTGCTGGTCTTCCGCATGACGGACATCCCCGAGACCCCTGCCTTCCCGGCACCGGAGAGCGAGAACACCGTACAGGTGAGCTCGGCGGTGTCCATGGTGCGCTACCGCATCATCGGCACCTCTACCTCGGGCTATACCTGCCGGGGCAAGGTCCACGGGCGCCTTTTCTACGAGAGCCTCAAAACCGGCAATGAAGAGGGTCTCAGGAAAGCGGCGCAGGGCTTTGAGGAGCTCTGGCCCAAGGAGCGCATCGGCGACGATTACACGGCCTTCCTGTGGCTCATCCGCTACCGCCTTGCGAGCGATACCGAGCGCGCGGAGATGACAAAGGATATCTTCACCAAGGCCTGGGCCGACTTCTGGTGCGGCAATGATTACGAAAATCTCAGGACCTACCTCTTCTACAAGTTTGACCTGCCGCGGCCCGATGACCCCAATGCCTCGATCGACGTAAACTACGAGTACGCGGGGACGGAGTTTTCTATCGCGCGTCTGAATAAATGGAACGAGTACCTGATCTTCAATAACCCCAACCGCGTCGCCTGGGAGCACACCGACCACATGATGCAGTTTTGCAATATCAGGCCCGGCGAGTACATCGCGGACATCGGCTGCGGCGGCGGATACTTCACCTGGCAGTTTGCAAAAATGGTGGGGGAGACCGGCATGGTCTATGCCACCGAGATCAACGAGGGCGCGCTGAGCTATCTCAAGGACTTTGTGGAGAAGAACAAGATTCAAAACATCAAGCCCCTCATCACCAAGCTCAACACCACCGGGCTCGAGCCGGAGAGCGTGGACACGATCTACATGTGCTCGGCCTATCATGCGGTTTACATAACAGACATCGAGTACGTGAAGGATGCCTTTATCGCCAGCATTCACAAGGCCCTGAGAAAGGGTGGGCGGCTCATCATCGTCGATAATGCCGTTACCGAGCCGGGCGTGCCCTCCTACTACGGCCCCGGCATCCGGCCGGAGCTTATCATCGCGCAGCTGACCCACTACGGTTTCCACCTGGTGGACCGCTGGCAGGAGACCCCGCAGCGCTTCGCGCTGATTTTCCGCGAGGACGAAGACTATGTGGCTCCCGTGCTGGTGGAGCCGGACACAATTGGGAAGGGAGGACAAAAGAAAAATGGAACGCAGCATTTATTGCAGACACTGCGGCGAAAAGGACGGGCAGGATTACCGTTCCGGCGTAAAGCTGGTCATGAAGGGCCGGAGGATGATCATCGCAACGACTTCTGAGTACGGCACCGACGAGGATACCGAGATCACAAGCCGCGTCACCAGATCCATCATCGACAACTTCCTCAAGCGCCCGTCTCTGGATGACCAGGCCATTCGCACCATTGCCGTCATGGCAAACAATGACCTTGCCATGATGCGCTCGGACAGCGAGGGCCACCTTCTGTGCGACGCAGCCTTCGTCTTTCTCGACCGCAACAAGGCGCGCTTTCTGGTGTCGGGCAGGGCTGCCGCCTATCACTTTGAAAACGGAAAGCTGGTGCACCGCACGAGCACGGACGAGGCGGACATCATCGGCTCCGGCATGCGCTATGAACCCCATATGGAGCCGACCTTTGAACTCAGGCAGGAGCAGAATGCTTTCCTGGTGACAAGCCCCGCCCTGGCGCAGGCGGCCACCGACGAGCAGCTTGCCGAGACGCTCAAGGCCTCCAGGACGCCGGAGGAGTGGATGGAAAAACTGAAGGCGCTGGCCGGCGGAAAAGCGTTTTGCGCCATCACGGCCTTCCTGCCCGTATCGCGCCCCGGCCCGCTGGAGAAGCTGTTCGGCAAGAAAGATTAAAAAGAAAAAACCGGCGTTGTATGACGCGGGAGACAGCAGAGGAGAAGCAACATGATTTCTACAGAGAAAAAGGCAGAGCTTTTGAAGCATGCCGAAGAGGTCTTTGCCAAAATTGAAGAGTACCAGCGCCTTGGTCTGATCTGCAAGAGCGGCGACTTCGTCCCGTCCGTGCACTATCCGCCCATCACCCAGTACGACCCCTGCGATATCGACGAATACTTCAAGACTTACACCCAGCCGGCGGACGGCCTGATGGACGTGTATGTTCACATCCCGTTCTGCATCCAGCACTGCACCTTCTGCCACTACCCCGGCCTGACCGGTGAGCGCCTGGCGGAAAAGACCAAATACATCGAGTACCTCATCCGCGAGATGGATCTGTACCTGCAGCGCTTCGGCCTGAACAGCATCAAACCGCGCTCGATCCTGCTCGGCGGCGGCACGCCCACTTCGCTGACCCCGGCCCTGCTGGAGCACTATCTGACGGAGTTTGACAAGCGTGTGGATCAGAGCGCCTGCAAGCAGTACAACGTGGACCTCGGCCCCAACTCCATCAACGGCGACGACGGCACGGAGAAGTGCAAGATCATGAAGGACCACGGTGTCACGCGCCTGACCATCGGCATCCAGTCCCTGGACGACCATGTGCTGCGCCTGATGAACCGTCCGCACAATTCCCAGGCGGCCATCGAATCTGTGTACAAGGCCCTGGACTACGGCTTTGACGTGAACATCGAGTTCATCTTCGGCCACCCCGGTGAGACCATCGACAACTGGATCGAGGTCATGGAGAAGGCTGTCGCCCTGCCGGTGACGGAAATCCAGCTCTACCGCCTCAAGGTCCAGGCCTACGGCGATTTCCAGGGCGTCATCAATCGCTTCCACCGCGGCAGCGGCGAGAAGGACATCCCCGACTTCAAGACCACCATGCTCATGAAGCAGATCGCCATCGACATGCTGCACGAAAACGGCTTCCAGGACAGCATCCTGCGCCGCGTGTATACCCGCGACCGGTCCGTCTTCTCCCACTACGCCTACAACCAGTGCTGCAACCAGTATGACCAGGTGGGCTTCGGCCTGACGGGCTTTTCCAGCTACCGCGACCGCTTTGACATCAATACCCAGTCCTTTGAGGAATACTATCAGGCCATCGATGCCGGCAGACTCCCCATCAACCGCGGCCTTGTCCGCAGTAAAGAGGAGCAGGCCCGCTGGGCCATCGTCCTGCCGCTCAAGAACAGGGACGTGCGCAAGGCCGAGTTCAAGGCCCGCTCCGGCTACGACTTTGACGACGTGTTCAAGACCAAGGTGGCGCGGCTCAAGGAGTACGGCCTGCTGGAGGATACCGGCAAAATCGTGCGCCTGACGGAGCTCGGCGCCTTCGTTGCCGATGAGGTATGCGAGCAGTTCAATTCCATCCCCTATCTCCCGTTCCCACGGGAGGAGTACGCCGAAGGCCCCCTGAATCCCTACCTGAACAACAGCCTGGACGCCTGATGCAAGACACGGTTTTCAAGAGCACCGCCGCCGGGACACGGCGTTTCTTTGCCCGCTGCGGCAAGAGCCTGACAGCCTGCGCGGCCCTGCTGACAATCGCCCTCTACGGTTTTCTCTTTTCCCCCAACTACCGCATCGACAGCATCGTCAAGCTGGTGGAGCGCGGGGACGAGTTCAATGACCTGGAGCTCGGGCGCTTCGGCATCGTGTGGCTCAACAGGCTGCTGGGCATGCGAAACTATAACCCCTATCTTGTGGCGTTGCTCACCCTCATAACGCTCCTCGTTTCCGCCGCCTTTCTCTGCCGGATGCTCTGGCAGGCGGCGGGGGAGCGGGCCGGCATCGGTATCTGCCTTTTGCCGCTTCTCATCTACCTCACGCCCAACTGGGTCGAGCAGCTGTATTTTTCCTATCAGTCCTTTCTCATCATGCTGGGGGTGGCCCTGCTGGAGATCGCGGTATGCCTCGCCCAGTACGGAAAAGGCCGCCTGTCCTTTGCCATTGCTGCGCTTTTGAGCCTCATCGCCTTTTCGGTATACCAGGCCTTTGTGCCGCTGTATGTGTGCCTGTCCGTGGGGATCGTGCTGCTCGAGTGCGCCGCGGCGGAGGATGTAAAGATCCTCGGCATCGGCAGAAAGGCCCTGCGCCATGCATCCGTGTGTGCCCTCGCGCTGGCTGCGTATTTCGTCATCGACAAGCTTGCCCAGCGCGGCCTGCCCGGCACAGCCTATTTAAGTTCCCAGATCCGCTGGGGAAATGAGCCCCTGCCCGGCCTCTTTGCGAGCATTGTCAAAGCCGTCTGGTCTCTTGTCGCGGCAAAGGGAACGCTGGATACATACGCATATCTGCTGTCTGCCGCCGTGTGCGTGCTGATGCTTATACTGTTTTGCGTAAAGAAGCGGGAGGGATCCCGCGCGGCGCTTTTGTGCCTCGGCTGGCTCTGCCTGCAGATAAGCGCCTTTGCCATGATCCTGGCCCTGGGCAACCGCACCACCATCCGCTCGGAGCTCGGCCTGCCCCTTGTGACGGCGCTGAATTTCCTGCTGGCCCGGCTGCTCACGGCGGCGCTCGGACCCGGACTTCGCCGGGGCTGCGCCTGGCTCATCGCGGCTGCCGCATGCCTGGCCCTGGCGCTGAACGCCGGGCTCAGCCTGCGGCTGATCTATACGGACGACATCTGCTGCAAGCGGGATGAGGAGATGGCCCTGCGCATTGTGGACCGTCTTGCGCCGCTGCACCCCGAGCAGAGCGGGAAGACCGTGGTCTTCATCGGCGAGCCGGAGATGAAGCTCAACGCTGCCTGCGTCGAGGGCGAGGCCATAGGGTATTCCCTGTTTCGCTACCACGTCTCGCTGGAATCCACCAACACCATCCTCTCCCAGCTCATGAGCCTGCACGGGCTGGACTACCGGCCCATCGAGCCGGAGGACATGCTGGAGGCCACGGCCCTCGCCAAAACCATGCCGAGCTTTCCCGACGCGGGCTTCCTCGCGGAAGCCGAGCGCTGCATCGTGGTCAAGATGTCTGACGATTTTTACTTTGACGAGGAGATCCTGGAGCCGGGCTATGCCCTCTCCGACAAGACCCCGAACTTCCGGGACGACACGGTCTGCCGCCTGGAGGAGATCAAGACCGACGGCATGCAGCTGCGCCTGCGGGGCCACAATCTCCTGCGCGGAACCGACTCGCGGCAGATCGTGAACAAGCTGTACCTGCATGACCTGAACACCGGGGCCCTCTATGAGGTCAACACCGCCTGCCGCCAGCAGCGCCTTGTGGGCAGACAGTATGCCTCCGACGGCGTCAGCCATGATGCCTGCGGCTTTACGGCCAAGTGCCCCCTGGAGGTCTTCGAGCGCAATCCGGCGGACACGTTTGAGATCCTGGTCGGCTTCACGCTGGACGGCGAGGAGAGCTTCGTGCACACCGGCAGCTATATGAGCAAGCGGGAGCTGGACCGCATCCCCCAGTCCGAGATTGAAGAGGCGTTTAATAAGTATGTACTATCCTGAAATACCCTTTATCGACTTAAAGCAGCAAAATGACACCCTCCATGCCGAGATTATGGAGGCCATCGCCGCCGTGTGCCATTCGTCGGCGTTCTCCGGCAAACCCTGTGTCAATGTCTTTGAGGACGCCTTTCGCGCCTTCCTCGGGGCGGAACACTTCGCGGGCGTCTCCAGCGGCTCCGACGCGCTGTTTCTCGCCTTACAGGCCCTGGGCGTCGGGGCGGGGGATGAGGTGATCGTCCCCGCCAACACCTTTATCGCCACGGCCTTTGCCGCCATGCGCCTCGGAGCCGTGCCGGTTTTTGCCGACTGTGATCCCATCACCTGGCAGATCGACCCGGACGCGGTGAAAACCCTGCTGACTGAAAAGACCCGCGCCGTCATCGGCGTGCACCTCTACGGCCAGGCCTTCCCGGTGGACGAGCTGCGGGAGATCACGCAGAGAAACGGCCTGTACCTGCTTGAGGACTGCGCCCAGTCCCAGGGGACGGCCTTCCGGGGCCGTACCGTGGGCACGCTTTCGGACGCGGGCTGCTTCAGTTTTTACCCCACCAAGAACCTCGGCGCCTTCGGCCAGGCCGGGGGTGTGGCGAGCAGGGACCCGGCGGTCGACCGGCGCATTCGCCTTGCCCGGGAGCAGGGGAGCGAGAAGCGCTACCATCATGAGGTCCTGGGTTATAATATGCGCATGGATGCCATCCAGGCGGCCGTCCTGACGGTGAAGCTTTCGCACCTGAAGGCCTGGAACCGCAGACGATCAGAGATCGTCCGCGCCTACCGGGAGGGTATTGCCAACAGCGCTCTGCAATTTCAGGGAGAGCTTCCCTATACGGACCCCGCCTGGTATCTCGCGGTGGTGTGCGTCCCGGAACGGGAGGGTTTTCTGCGGCATATGGAGGATCACGGAATTCACTGCGGCATCCACTATCCCATTCCCTGCCATCTGCAGCCTGTCATGAAGGAGCTGGGCTATCACAAGGGAAGTCTCCCGCACTGTGAATACCTCGCGGAGCACTGCGTGTCCCTGCCCCTGTTCCCAGAGCTTCCGGATGAGGACGTACAGCGTGTCATCGACGCCTGCAACGGCTATGAAAAGTAAAAAGCGGAGTGATACCATCAATCCGCACTTTTATCTCCATCTTACCCCAAAGCGCATAAATAATTAAGCCAATTGCGAAATCTGTTTTTCGCAATCGACTAAATAAAACAAGGAGAAGAACCATGAAGAAACTGATCTGTGTTATTCTCGCGCTGACCCTGGTATTGCTGCTGCCCGCCTGCTCGTCTCAGAAGACGGAGAAGGGCTCCAACGTCATCAAAATCGGTTATGTAAACCCTACCACCGGCGCCCTGGCGGGCAACGGCGAGGGCTGCGCCTGGGTGGTCAAGCAAATCACCGACTATGTGGCGGCCCACCCCATCACGGTGGACGGCGTGCAGAAGACTATTGAGGTCATCGTCTATGACTCCACCTCCGACCAGAACACCTGCTCGGAGATGGCCCAGAAGCTCATCGAGGAGGACAAGATCGATCTCATGATCGCCATTCAGACCCCGAACACGGTCATCCCCGTGGCCCAGGTGGCCGAGCGCTACGGTGTGCCCTGCATTGCCACCCAGTCCCCGGTGGACCCGCTCGCAAACTCCCTGGAACAGTTCAACTGGACCTATGACGCCTTCTATACCCTCGACCAGGTGTACGAGTCCCAGCGCGCCCTGTGGACCAAGGCCGGCAACGCCCCCGGTTCGGGCGCAAAGGTGGGTCTTCTCTTCGCCAATGACGCCGACGGCACCGCCTGGCACGACATCTTTGTCCGCCGCCTTGCCGAGGACGGCTATGAGGTTGTGGACCCGGGCCAGTACCCCTCCCGCACCACGGACTTTTCCAACGTTGCCGCCAAATTCAAAAGCGCTGACATCGACATTATCGCGGGCACCAACATCCCGCCCGATTTCATGAACGCCTATAATGCCATCATCGCCGCCGATGTGCAGGTCGACTGTGTCACCATGGGCAAGTGCTGCCTGCTGGCAAGCGACGTGGAGGCCCTGGGCGACCTCGCCGACGGCATCATGACCCAGGTGTGGTGGGACCCCGCCTACCCCTTCGTGTCTGACCTGACCGGCATGAACAGCAAAGAGCTCAACGAAAAGTACGCCGCCGACAACGGCGGGCGCACCATGCCCCAGCCCGCGGCCTACGGTTATGCAGGGCTTGAGCTTGCGGTGGCGACCTTCCAGAAAGCGGGCACCACCAACAAGGAGGCCGTGCGCGACGCCATCGGCAATCTGGACGTGACCACCATTGTGGGACACGTGAAGTACGACCAGAAGATGGGCGGCCTCGGCTACGCCTGCACAACCCTCTGCGGCGGCCAGTGGCAGCGGGAGAACGGTCAGCTTGTGCTCAAGGTGATCGACAACTCCCTCTATCCCGAAATCGCGCTGACGGGCAGCTATGTCCCCGGCAACGCGACCCAGAAGAAGTGATAAAACAAAGAAGGGACGCAGAGGCATGGAGACGATCCTGGCATTTCAAAACGTATACGCAGGGTACGGGAAGATCCATATCCTCAACGGCCTGAGCTTTGAAGTCGGCAGGGGAGAGGTGCTCGGCGTCATCGGCCCCAACGGGAGCGGGAAGACCACCATGCTCAATACCTTGAGCGGCCTGATCCGACCCCACGCAGGCCGGATCCTGCTCGACGGGAAAAACATCTCCTCCCTGTCTGTCGACGCGCGGTGCCGTCTCGGCATCAGCCGCACCTTCCAGATCCCGAAGCCCTTTTCCCGCATGAGCGTGTATGAAAACGTACTTGTCTCCGCGGCCTACGGCGGCGGCCTCTCCATCCGGGGAGGCCGGGAGCCGGCGCTGGAGGTGCTGCAGGCAACGGGCCTATACGATAAGAGGGACATGCCCTCGGGCAGTCTCACGCTGCTGGACCGGAAGCGGCTGGAGATCGCCCGGGCCATCGTCTCCAGGCCCCGCCTGCTGCTTCTGGATGAGGTGGCGGCGGGCCTGAGCAGCGCGGAGGTGGAGGATGTGATCGACATTGTGGGCAAGCTCCGCAAGGCGGGCTTTACCATCATCTGGATCGAGCACATCATTGAAACCATGCTCCGCGCCACCGATCGCCTCATGTGCATGTCGGAGGGGAAGAACGTCATCATCGGAGAGCCTTCCGAGGTGATGGCCTCCAAAGAGGTGGAGGAGCTGTATCTTGGAAGCGAAACGGAGGCTGCGGTCCATGCTGAAAATTGACAGTCTGCGCGTTGCCTACGGGGATTTTGTCGCCGTGTCCGGGGCGTCCCTGGAGGCCGGAGACGGTCAGATCGTGGCCGTCATCGGCGCAAACGGGGCGGGAAAATCGAGCCTTCTGAATGCCGCAGCTGGCCTTTTGCCGCCTTCGGGGGGCAAGGTCTTTTTCCGGGGCGAGGATATCACCGGCATGGCCCCGGACAAAATCGTGGACAAGGGCCTTTCCCTGGTGCCGCAGGGAGGGCGCTGCTTTCCCCGCATGTCGGTGAGGGACAATCTGATGGTGGGCAGCTACCCGAAACGGGCGCGCCGGGATGCGGCGTCGTCGCTGGAGCGGGTGTATGCCCTCTTTCCCGTTTTGCAGGAAAAAGAAAAAGACCTCGCCGGGACGCTCTCCGGCGGGCAGCGGCAGATGCTGGCCATCGGCAGGGCTCTCATGTCAAAGCCGAGCTGCCTCATGTTCGATGAAATCTCCCTCGGGCTTGCGCCTATTGTCATCAACGACATCTATGCCCTCATCGGCCGCATCAACCGCGAGGAGAAGATCGGCGTGGTGCTGGTGGAGCAGAACACCGAGCGGGCGCTTCGCCTTTCGGACAGCTGTTTTGTGATGCTCAAGGGCAGGGTAGTCCTCTCGGGGCAGTCTGCCCACGTGAGCGGCGAGGCGGTCAAGGCCGCCTATTTCGGGATTTAAGCGGGGGCTGGCATGGAAGTATTACAGTTGATCGTAAACGGCCTGCTGCTGGGCTGTATCTATGCCCTCATCGGCCTCGGCATGACCATCGTCTTCGGCATCGTGGGCCTTACCAATCTGGCCCACGGGGAATTTGTAATCCTCGGGGCCTATGCTTCGACTCTGCTGGCCTATGCCCTGGGGGTGGACCCGCTTTTGAGCCTGTTTGTCACGGTGCCGCTCATGTTCCTGGCAGGCTATCTTTTACAGGCCCTGCTCATAAACCATGTGCTCAAGCGCGGGGCGGAGCCCGCGCTGCTTGTGACCTTCGGCGTATCCATCATTTTGCAGGACGGCATGCTCCTCCTGCTGTCGGCGGATGCGCGGCACGCGGCGGTCCCCTATGCCAAGGCGGCCATCCATCTGGCAGGGCTCGACATCTCGGTGCTGAATCTGGTGCTGTGCGCGGTGAGCATTGTGAGCGTGGCTGCGCTGACGCTGTTTCTGAACCACAGCTATACAGGCCGGGCAATTCGCGCGGTGTCCGACGATCAGGACGCGGCGCGCCTTTCCGGCATCAACGTCATGAAAATCTACGCTGTCTCCATGGGTGTCGCCGCGGCCAGCGCTGCGGCAGCGGGACTGTGTGTCGGGATGAAGTGGACCTTCTACCCCAGCTCCGGCGGACAGTACCTGCTGACGGCGTTCATCGTGGTGGTCATCGGCGGCATGGGCAGCATCCCCGGTACATTTCTGGCAGGCCTGGGCTTTGGGCTTGCGCAGGTGGTGGGCGGGGCAAACTACGGCCTGCTCATCAGCTATGTGGTCATGCTCATCGCCCTGGCCGCCCATCCGAAGAACACCATCTGGAAGTATGAGGGAGGCGGTCTGTGAGCATGGATCTTTCACACAAAAAGCAGACGGGCGTCCTGATCCTCTGCGCGGCCGCGGTTGCCGCGTTCTACGCGCTCGGCCTGAGCGGGCTTCTGTCCTCCAACGCCATGCGCTACCTGATCCAGATCTTCCTCTACATCGCCCTCGGCGAGGCCTGGAACCTTCTCAGCGGCTACGCGGGCATGACGAGCCTCGGCCAGCAGCTCTATGTGGGCATCGCGGGCTATGCCGTGGCCGTGGCGACGGCGATCTTCCGCCAGCCGCTGCCCGTGGGTCTGCTGGGCGCGGCACTTGTCACTGCGGCGGTGTCGCTGCTGCTGTTCGTGATCCTGTATAAGATGCAGGGCATGTACTTTGCCATTGCCACCTGGGTGGCGGCGGAGGCGGCGGAAAAGATTGTGCTCAACTGGAAGTTTGTCGGCCAGGGCAGCGGCATGACCATCCGCCTCTCGCCCTATCCCACCACCGGACAGATCTATCTCATTGCCCTGACGGTGTGCTGCCTGACGCTGGTGCTCGTGTACCTGACGGTACACTCCAAGCTCGGCATGGGCCTTCGCGCCATGCGTGACGAGCCGGTTGCGGCGGCTACCATCGGCATCAACCTCATGAAAAACCGCCTCATTGTCTACACCCTCAGCGCGCTCATCTCTGCCATGGCGGGCGGCGTGTTCTTTCTCAACAAAGGCACTATCTATCCCGACAGCGGCTTTTCCATCGGGTGGACGGTCTCGGTGGTCTTCATCTGCATCATCGGCGGCACCGGCACCATCACCGGCCCCGTGGCCGGGGCGGTGCTGTACGTGCTGCTCCGGGAGTATCTGGCCCACTACCCGGGCTGGTCCAACATCATGCTGGGCATCATCACACTGCTGGTGATCTTCTTCCTGCCCGATGGGATCGTGGGGTCACTTCGGAAATGGATGCATAAGAGAGAAACAAAACGGTCTGCCTGATCGTCTGCGTACATAAAGAGGTGCAAACCATGGAACTCAAGCGCTGCTACGGCTGCATGCGGGAGCTTCCCGTTCCCGGGGCCGTGTGCCCGCACTGCGGATTTGACAATACAAAGGGCCCGGCCTCACAGCCGAGCCATGTGCTGCCCTGCGGTACTGTCCTGAACGGACAGTACCTGGTGGGCCGTACCCTTGGACAGGGCGGCTTCGGCATTACCTACATCGGCTATGATCTGAACCTCGAGATCCCGGTCTGCATCAAGGAGTACTACCCCGAGGGCAGCGCCTCGCGCGTAGCGGGGCAGAGCAGCGGCGTCTACTGGGGCACCAGCGACTATGCCCAGACCCTCCGTGACAGCAGGACCAGCTTCGTCCGGGAGGCCCGGAAAGCGGTGAAGCTGCGAGACCTGAACCATGTGGTCACGGTCTGGGGCGTCTTCTTTGAAAATGAGACAGCCTATATCGTCATGGACTATATCGAGGGCGAAACCCTCAAAAGCCGCCTGGTGAGGACCCAGGAGCCGCTGGGGGAGCAGGAGTGCGTCGCGCTTCTGACTCCGGTGATGCGGGATCTGGAGAAGATCCACGAGCGTGGGATCATCCACCGGGACATCAAGCCCGAAAACCTGATGATCCGCTCGGATGGGGAACTGATGCTGCTGGACATGGGTGCTGCCAAGGACCTTTCGACCGGCAGCGGACAGAGCTCCTTCATGGTGGCAAGCCAGGGCTTTTCCCCGCTGGAGCAGTATAACCGAAACGGGCGGATCGGCCCCTGGACGGATGTCTACGGCGTTTGCGCCACCATTTACTATTGCCTGACGGGCAGGCGCCTGCCCACCCCCACCGAGCGCATGAGCGGGGAGAAGCTCGACTGGCAGGGCCTCACGCCGGAGATGAAGGCGGCGCTCGAAAAGGGCCTTGCCCTCCAGCCGGAGGATCGCACCCAGACCATGGGGGACCTGCTTCGGGACCTGAACGCCGAGGCGGAGCAGGAAACCGTCGTGGACGTGCATATAGACCCGGACGGTGAGCGCTGGTACGGCAACCGCTACCGCACCGCAAAAGAGCTCATGGAAAAGGGCGAGTACGAGACCGCCGAGAGCATCTTTTCGGCCCTGGGCATGTATGTGGATTCCCCTGCCCTTGCAGAGGAGTGCAGGAAACGGATACCGGAGGAAAAACAGAAGCACGAGGCCGGGGAAAAGAAAAAGCAAAAAAAGAAAAAGCGCGCGCGGCTGTTTGGCGTGATCGCCCTGCTGCTGTTTCTGCTTTTCGTCCCGCTGTGGATGGCCTTCGGAAACAGCGCGGATACAGGAACAGAAACGCAGACAGACACATCGACAGGCCTGCCGCATATCACAGGCCTGGGCACAAAGAAAGCGGACGGTTATCTGGAAGCGGGCGACGCTGCCCTCGCCGTGTATGACTACGCCAAAGCGCTGGAGGCCTACAGAGAGGCTGACAGGCTCGGAAGCAAAGCCGCCAAGGCAAAGCTGGGTTATCTGTATGAGAAGGGCTATGGCGTGGAGCGGGACTATCAGCGGGCCTTTGAGCTCTACACCGAGGGGGCCGAGGCCGGGGACGCAAACGCCCTCTACCGGGTCGGCCTGAGCTATTACTATGCTATCGGTGTGCCGAGAGATTATGCTACTGCGCTTTCGTGGTGCCTGAAGGCTGCCGAGGCCGGGAACGCCGACGCCATGTATTGGGTCAGCACCATGTACCGCTACGGCCAGGGGACCGAATCCAACCGCGATCTTGCGGATGCCTGGCAGGAGAAAGCCATCAAAGCGGGCTATCAGGAATGACGGGAGGGCGTCTGCTTCCGCCGCTGGTATGACGTTACGAAAGGAGACCGCCGTTATGAGCGACAGGAAAAACGAAAATGTGAGCTTTGAAAAGCCCGACGGGTATAACCTGTTCCGGGAGGACAATCTGAAATTTTACTACCAGCGGCGCATCCGCTTTCCCACGACCAAAATCATGGGCACGCTCACGCTTGAGCAAAAGGTCTCAAAGGACATAAGCCTCTATCGAAACAGACGAAATGAGCCGGTTCTGGAGATCTATGTCTCAATCCCCACCTTCGACTCCGGGGACCGGGAGTGGGACAGCTACCGGAAAATCTATCTCTTCCGGCGCGTGGGCCGCCGCTGCGCGCTGGTGATCGCGGGCGGGTACAGGATCGCGGGCATTCATTTTTATCTGGATTTTGTCTGCGCGGACAGCCGAACAAAGGAGCTGCTGGAAACGAGCGGCTTTCCCTGGGACGCGTGATCCCATGGTCACAATCGCGGGACAGACAGAGCTCCGGCACAGATTTTGTCCCCCGCTTTTGTGCAATGTGAGAAAAATCACTTTTTTCGGGAAGAATTTAGATAATCTTCTTTATTTTTCCGCGGACATAGGGTATAATGTTTTTAACCATGGGATCATCATGCGTATGTGCGTGGTTTCCTGTGGGCCTCAGCTCCCGCCGCCTTTGACGAGCGGGCGCGGAATCTATTAAAATCTTGCTGCGCAGGGATGCCTGCCCAGTAAAAATTGGAGGAATGATGCAATGAAACAGTATTTTGAGATCGTTGACGTTATGGCCAGAGAGATCCTTGACTCTCGCGGCAACCCCACTGTCGAAGTCGAAGTCACCCTCGACGACGGCACCATCGGCAGAGCGGCTGTCCCCTCCGGCGCTTCCACCGGTATCCATGAGGCATGCGAGCTGCGTGACGGCGACAAGGCCCGTTACGGCGGCAAGGGCGTGCAGAAGGCTGTTGACAATGTCAACGGCGAGATCGCAGAAGCGCTCCTGGGCATGAACGTCCTCGATCAGACCGGCATCGACAAGATGCTCATCGAGCTCGACGGCACCCCCAACAAGACCCGCCTCGGCGCCAACGCCATCCTCGGCGTGTCCCTGGCCTGCGCAAAGGCCGGCGCTCTTGTCACCGGCACCAGCCTCTACAACTACATCGGCGGTGTCAATGCCAAGACCCTGCCCGTGCCGATGATGAACGTCCTCAACGGCGGCGCTCACGCCACCAACTCCGTTGACATCCAGGAGTTCATGATCATGCCCGTCGGCGCTCCCAACTTCAAGGAAGCCCTGCGCATGTGCGCTGAGGTGTTCCATGCCCTCAAGAAGGTCGTTCCTCCCTCCGGCGTGGGCGACGAGGGCGGCTACGCTCCCGACCTTGCCAGCGACGAGGACGCCCTCAAGGCTCTGGTTGCAGGCATCGAGAAGGCCGGCTACAAGCCCGGCGAGGACTTTATGATCGCCATGGACGCCGCTGTTTCCGACTGGTTCAACAAGGAAGACGGCAAGTACCACCTGCCCAAGCGCGGCACTGTCATGTCCAGCGATGAGATGATCGACATGTGGGAAGACCTCGTCAACAAGTATCCCATCATCTCCATCGAGGATGGCCTCGGCGAAGACGA
>ODAI014830573.1_pt1 | contig 33216 bp, 23 predicted proteins | sample 1539321 | NCBI WGS metagenome assembly ODAI01 (sample SAMN02144231, study PRJEB22623) | gut metagenome | biome: sheep rumen | host: Ovis aries | place: New Zealand
GAGCATTGCCATGGAAAACAACCTCTCGGAAACAGCCTTCGTAGTGAAGGAAGCAACGGGCTACCGCTTACGCTGGTTTACACCAACTTGCGAGGTTGGACTTTGCGGACACGCCACTCTCGCATCGGGATTCGTACTGTTAAACTACTATGAGAAGGAGGCTGAAAGCGTTACTTTCCACACCCTGGGAGGGGCATTGGAAGTAAAGCGCACAGGAGACTTGTTTGAAATGCAGTTTCCGAATATTCCTCTAGAAAAAGCCAAAGTGACAGAAGACATAATGGAGGCCATCGGCTCCATCCCCCTCGATGTGAGGATGGGAAAGGGGCTTGACCTCATCTGCGTTTTGCAGAATGCGGAACAAGTAAAATCCCTTGTGCCTTATGCAGACGCACTGAAAAAGCTACCGGGCCGAATGGTGCACATTACCGCCCCCGGTACCGACGGATATGACTGTTGCTCGCGCTGCTTCGGTCCGAAAATCGGCATTCTGGAGGACCCCGTATGTGGCAGCGCCCACTGCCAGATTATTCCTTATTGGGCGAAAAGGCTGAACAAGAAAGTAATAAACGCATGGGAAGCATCGGCTCGAGGTGGGGCCTTACAAGGTGAGATTATCGACGAAGAAAGACTCCTAATCAGGGGGAAAGCCACGCTGTTTGCTGAATCGAAAATTTATATTTAGGCCTGATGAACGTAATTATAATTGTGGCTGTTTTATTCAGTATTGTAATTGCAATAACAGACGAAATTAGTGCGCATAAAAAGCGGTGTGAAGAGACTAAGAAAAAAGAAAAAGAGGCCATCAGCAAATCGGGGACTTCGCTTAGCCACATCGTAAGCAAAGTCATGATTGCAGACGGCCGTGTATCGGACGAAGAAAAGGAGATGGTTTGCGCGCTTATGCACAATTTCATAAAAGACGAAAGGGTATACAACGAATTTGAGAAGGGATTAAAGAACGCGAACTTCAAATACTTTTCAAAGAATTATTTTAACTACGACTGGAAAAGTTATGTTAAATGTCATTACCGCAAAGAAGAACAATACGCACTGGCCGAACTACTGCTAACTATTGCCACACTGAATGGAGGCATAAAACAGAATGAATGGAAGGCGGTTGTCTCACTTTTCAGCTTTAAAAGCGAAGACTGGGCATATTTGAAGAATAAATTCGACGACTTTTTCGCATTTAAGTCCAAACAAAAGGCAACGAAGAAATTCAAGAAAACCAAAAAAGCTTCAACTGGCAGTAAACAAAACCAAAACGACGGGCAACAAGCTAACAGCCAAAGCCAGCAACAGAAGCAGGCTTTGGGAGCGGAACAAAAAAAGAGATATTGCGCCATTCTGGGGGTAACAGAATCGGCCACTCAAGAAGAACTCCACAAAGCATACACTTCGTTGGCCAAGCGCTACCACCCCGACACCGTGCAAGACGAAATGCTGAAATTGGTCTTGACCGAAAAGCTCAAAGAGATAAACACTGCCTACCAGAAGATGAGGGAATAAGTAATACCTATCATGTATGTAGCGTCTTCCAGACGCATACACTTGTACATGAATACCCCCGACGTGATGGACGGCCGTCCATCACGTCGGGGGTTATAGAGATACCGTCTTCCAGACGGGCACTGTGGCAGGATAACAGCATATGTGGTGCGCTTTAATACCGAGGATTTACATCCCCGGCTAACAAGCGTTCGCCTCTACGAGGCTAGGACAGAGTAGATGAGTGGGTTCTGTCGTACTTACAGCAGTATAGTCGGTTAAAACATAGGGCTTACGCCCTACGTTAGATACTGTCGTGCCTACAGCACTAGCATGTACCGTGTAACTTACCTCGCCTACCAGAGGATGAAAGATTAAATAGCGAAACGCGTTTTATAGAAATTATCCAACGATTCAGCGAATAACTGTTGTTCTATATTTTGCAAGTCAGACAGCACATCGGACTTTGAACCGTAATTGGCTTTAATCCATTCTAGATCTTCAGTTTCTATAGTTTCACCATCAAGATATCGTAAAAGAATATCGCTTTTAAGGACACGATCGTCCGAATAATAGTTGTGCAGGTTTTCCTCAATAAAAGTCCAATAACTAAACTCATTTAGAGATTCAATCTTATTTTTAGGAGTAGTAAACATCTTCATTAAATTAGGAGTCTTTAAATATCATACCATATTGGGAACAAATATAGTTTTAATCATCCGTACCACAAAAAACATACGCATAGACCTATAGACAAAAAAAGAGCGGTACGAAACATCACGTTCCACACCGCTCACGACAAGAAACAAATAACACTACGGGCATTCCCAATAGGGAACAAGATGTAGTATTCTATTATGTAAGCCTACGCCTATATATTCTTTTGTCAATGTCAATTATTTATAAGCCTGCTCGTGTACTCCACGAACGGAACGTCCTGAAGGATCGAGCGAGTTTTTGAAGCTTTCGTCCCAAGCAATTGCCGCAGCTGTACTGCAAGCGACAGAAGGTTCGGAAGGGACTGTGCTAGCGGCAGTGCCACTAGGGAACAATTCGGTAAAGATTGAACGATAGTAATACTCTTCCTTCGTCATAGGAGTATTGATTGGGAAACGGACAGCAGCCTTCGCCATCTGTTCGTCGGTGACATGCTGGTTAGCGTATTCCTTCAAAGAGTCAATCCACGAATAGCCGACGCCATCGCTGAACTGCTCTTTCTGACGCCAAACAATACCCTGTGGCAGATAGTCTTCGAAAGCCTTACGAAGCGCATACTTCTCCATCTTGCCACCACCTGCGCGTCCGCTCAGTTTAGCTTCAGGATTGAAACGCATGGCAATATCGAGGAATTCCTTATCGAGGAATGGCACACGGCCTTCCACACCCCAGGCAGCCAACGCCTTATTGGCACGCAAGCAGTCGTACATATAGAGTTTGCCAATCTTACGTACAGTCTCTTTGTGCAACTCTTCTGCATTTGGAGCCTTGTGGAAATAGAGGTAGCCGCCAAAAATTTCGTCAGATCCCTCACCCGAAAGCACCATTTTGATACCCATTGACTTGATGACACGGGCCAGCAAGTACATAGGAGTTGAGGCGCGGACGGTAGTCACGTCGTAAGTCTCGATATGGTAGATGACGTCGCGAAGCGCGTCAAGACCTTCCTGAATAGTGAAATTGATTTCGTGGTGGATGGTACCGATAGCATCGGCAACCTCTTGAGCGGCCTTCAAATCGGGAGCCCCCTTCAAACCAATTGCGAAACTATGGAGCTGTGGCCACCAGGCACGCTGTGTACCCTCGCTTTCCACACGGATGTCGCTGAACTTTTTAGCGACAGCCGAAATGATAGAGCTGTCGAGTCCGCCAGAAAGCAGCACACCATAAGGTACATCGGTCATAAGCTGGCGTTTAACCGCATCTTCCAAACCAGAACGGATATCGTCTACGTTAGCGGCATTGTCTTTAACGGCACTGAATTCTTCCCAGTCGCGCTTGTACCACTTCACCAACTTACCACCATCGGCACTATACATAAGGTAACCCGGAGGGAAAACGCTGATTTCGGTGCAATAGCCTTCCAGCGCCTTCAGTTCAGAAGCAACGAAAAGAGTACCTTTCGCATTGCGTCCGTAATAGAGCGGAATTACGCCAATAGGGTCGCGTGAAATGAGGTAGGCATCGTTTTCCTCATCGTAAAGAGCGAAAGCGAAAATACCATTCAAGTCCTCCAAGAAGTTGGCACCCTTGTCGCGGTAAAGGGCCAGAATCACTTCGCAGTCGCTACGGGTCTGGAAATCGTAATCCTTATAGCGGTCGCGGATAGCCTGATGGTTATATATCTCACCGTTTACAGCAAGCACCAATTTGCGGTCGGGGCTATAAAGCGGTTGCCGACCAGACTGAGGGTCAACAATAGCCAAACGCTCGTGAGCCAGAATAGCCTTGTCACCACAATAAATGCCAGACCAGTCTGGGCCACGGTGACGAATGCGTTTTGACATCTCCAGCATCTGGGGACGGAGGTCTTGAGCAGACTCCTTCAATTCAAATGCTCCAACAATTCCACACATAGATAAATCTTATTAGAAGGGGGGACACCGGAAGGAAGTCCCCCGTTTGTTGAAATGTATTCAGTTAATTATTTGTTCAAATAGGCATCAATCTTCTGAGCCACATCACGACCAGAAGCCAAAGCCCTTACAACCAAGCTGGCACCAGAAGCGGCGTCACCAGCGAAGAAGACATTATCGGCCACCTCAGGCTGCACAGGCTTCAAGAAGCCCATGGCCAAGAGGGCCATATCGCACTCGATGATTTCCTTCTTACCAGTTGGAACCATGACAGGACGTCCGCCATCTGGATTTGGTTTCCATTCAACCTCTTCTACCTCAGCGCCAGTCAGTTTGCCATTCTTGCCAATAAACTTGTTGGTAGTCAGCAACCAGCGGCGGTCGCAACCCTCCTTATGGCTAGAAGTCGTCTTCAAGACAACAGGCCAGTTAGGCCAAGGAGTAGCCGGATTGTCGTCAACTGGAGGCTTAGGCATGATTTCGATCTGGGTAACGCTTACGCAACCCTGGCGGTGTGCCGTACCGATACAGTCAGAACCCGTATCACCACCACCAATCACCAAGACCTTCTTACCCTTGGCGTTCACCAACTCGTCTTTCGAGAAAGACTGGCCGGCGAGCACACGGTTCTGTTGCGACAGCATTTCAAGCGCGAAGTAAACACCCTTCAAATCGCGTCCTGGCACATTCAAATCGCGTGCGGTAGGAGTTCCGGTACAAACCGCATAAGCGTCGTAGCCGGCAGGAAGATTCTTAATATCGATATCTTGATTACACTTGAACTCAATACCCTCGGCCTCGAGGACAGTCTGACGGCGGTCGATGACAGCCTTGTTAAGTTTGAAATTTGGAATACCGAAACGGACCAAACCGCCGATAGCCTCGTTCTTTTCGAAAACGGTAACTGTGTAACCCATCTGGTTCAGACGGCAGGCAACTGAAAGACCGGCAGGACCGGCACCAATAACAGCCACCTTCTTACCATTGCGTTTTTCAGGAATTTCAGGAACAACAAAGCCTTCCTGGAAAGCCTTCTCGATGATAGAGCACTCGTTTTCGCGGATGGTGGTAGGCTCCTTGATGGTCAGGTTAAGGACGCAGCTCTTTTCGCAGAGGGCCGGACAGATACGTCCGGTAAACTCAGGAAAGTCGTTCGTCTGACGGAGCACATCGTAAGCCTCTTTCCACTTACCTTTATAAATAGCGTCGTTGAAATCGAACTGTTTGTTGCCAAGCGGGCAGGCCCAGTGGCAGAAAGGTACACCACACTCCATGCAGCGTGAAGCCTGTAACTGGCGGTCGTGGTCGTTAAGAGTCTGTTCAACCTCACCAAAGTCGTTGATACGGTCGTTGATAGGACGATAACCGGCGTCCTTTCTTGGTATAGTCAAAAATGCTTTAGGATTTCCCATTTTAGTAACCTTTTAGAAGTTTTTGAAATATAATGAATGGACTGCCGTATTAATAGTCGCGGCTGATATCAGAAATTTTCTGCTGCAATTTAGCCAACTGCTCTTCCTGAAGCACATGCTTGTACTCGATAGGAGTAATCTGGATGAATTCCTCCACATAGTGGTTCCAGTCGTCGAGCATAGTGCGGGCAATCTTCGAGCCCGTATAGAGGTAGTGCTGGCGGATGAGTTCGTGCAACTCCTTACGAGAAGCAGTTTCTTCGATAAGGGTCAACTCAACCATATCCATATTACAGAAGTAGTCGAAGTTCTGGTTCTTATTCCAAACGTAAGCAACACCGCCCGACATACCGGCACCGAAGTTACGTCCGGTTTCACCCAAGACAACCACACGACCGCCAGTCATATATTCGCAGCAGTGGTCCCCAGCACCTTCGATAACGGCAATCGCACCAGAGTTACGGACACCGAAACGCTCGCCGACACGGCCATTTACGTAAAGTTCGCCCGAAGTAGCTCCATAGAGACCCGTGTTACCGGCAATGATGTTGTCTTCGGCAGCGAAGTTACTACGGATTGGAGGGATGATAGAGATACGTCCACCGCTCAAACCTTTACCGAAGTAGTCGTTACACTCACCTTCGAGTTTGAAGTTGATACCCTTCATCAAGAAAGCACCGAAGCTCTGACCGGCAGAACCCTTGAAGCGGACATTGATAGTCTCGTCAGGCAGACCAGCCTCGCCATACTTCATAGCAACCGCACCCGAGAGCATGACACCGGCAGCACGGTCGGTATTCTTGATACTGTAGTTGAGAGAAACCTCCTTCTTGTTATCGAGAGCCTCCTTAGCCTCAGCAATCATATCCACATCGAGAACATTGTCGATTTCGTGGTTCTGAGGAGTGGTACAAACGATGTCGGCACCATTGTCGACCTTGTGGAGGAGACGGCTGAAGTCGATAGTAGCCGCCTTCGAACCCTCTTTGCGAGGTTTGATTTCGATAAGGTCGGTACGGCCGATGATATCCTTCAAAGAAGTGAAGCCCATTTCAGCCAAGTATTCACGAACTTCCTGTGCAATAAAGCGGAAATAGTTCACCACATACTCAGAGTGACCGCGGAAACGCTCACGCAATTTAGGGTCTTGCGTAGCCACACCCACAGGGCATGTATTGGTATTGCACTTGCGCATCATAACGCAGCCCAAGACAATCAGCACAGCAGTTCCGAAACCATACTCCTCAGCACCAAGAAGCGCCATACTAATGACATCGCGTCCGGTCTTCAACTGACCATCGACCTGAACACGGATGTAACCACGGAGGTTGTTCTCGACCAGAGTCTGGTGTGTCTCACTCAGACCAATTTCAGGAGAGATACCCGCAAAGCGCATTGAAGAAGCCGGAGAAGCACCAGTACCACCTTCAGCACCCGAAATGATTACGAGGTCGCCCTTCGCTTTAGCCACACCAGCGGCAATAGTACCCACACCACTTTCGGCAACGAGCTTCACAGAGATAGCAGCCTTAGGATTTACGTTCTTCAAGTCGAAGATAAGCTGTGCCAAGTCTTCGATTGAGTAGATATCGTGGTGAGGAGGAGGAGAGATCAGAGAGATACCCTTAATAGAGTGACGGGTCTTAGCGATGACAGCATCGACCTTAAAGCCAGGCAGCTGACCACCTTCACCCGGTTTAGCACCCTGGGCAACCTTAATCTGTATTTCTTCTGCATTGACCAAGTATTCGGTAGTTACACCGAAACGGCCAGAAGCAACCTGTTTCGTTTTAGAGCTCAAAGAAACGCCATTGACAAAAGAGTGGAAGCGTTCGTTGTCTTCACCACCCTCACCGGTGTTGCTACGTCCGCCCAGCTTGTTCATCGCCAAAGCAAGTGCCTCGTGCGCCTCCTTAGAGATGGCACCGAACGACATAGCGGCAGTTACAAAGTGCTTAACGATTTCCTCAACCGGCTCGACCTTGTTGATGTCGATAGGATTCTTCTTGAAGTTGAAGAAGTCGCGGATGAAGATAGGATCTTCTTTCTCGTCGACCAGTTTAGCATAAGTCTTGTAACGGTTGTAGTCGTTCAAGCGGGTAGCCAACTGGAGGTTAGCGATGGTTTCAGGATTCCAAGCGTGTTTCTCGCCATCTTTATGGTAAGCGAACAAACCGCTGCTAGGTAGAACAGGGCTGATTTTAGAAGCAAACGCCTGATTGTGGAAACGGATGGCGTCGCGCGCAATTTCCTTCAGACCGATACCACCGATAGTAGCCTGTTTGGTACCGAAGTAAGTATTCAACAAGTCTTCGCTCAAGCCAAGGCTTTCGAAAATTTTGGCACCACGGTAAGAACGGATTGTAGAGATACCCATCTTCGCCATAATCTTGAGCAGGCTCTTGTCGACAGCTTTGATGTATTTCTTTTCAGCCGACTCGTAGTTCTCATTAATTTCACCCTTCTTAACCTGATCGGCAATAACAGCGTAAGCCATATAAGGACAGAGGGCAGAAGCACCATATCCGAGCAACAAGGCCGCATGCATAACCTCGCGTATTTCACCAGACTCGATGATGATGGCTGTTTGTACACGTTTCTGAACAGAAATCAGATAATGGTGAACCGCACTCACCGCAAGCAGAGAAGGGATAGCCGCATGTTCGGCATCGATGTCGCGGTCCGACAAGATGATGTAGTTAACACCCTCGTCGACGCTGGCCTCAGCCTTCTTACAGATATCGTCGAGAGCCGCCTTCAAGCCAGCCTCACCCTTAGAGATTTCGAAGAGGATAGGCAGCTTTTCGGTCTTAAAGCCCTTATAACGGATGTTACAGAGAATATCGAGCTGGGTATTATTCAACACAGGCTGTGGCAGGCGGACCATTTTACAGTGTTCGCCACTAGGCGAAAGAATGTTCATGCCCACAGCACCAATATATTCGGTAAGGCTCATCACCAACTCTTCACGAATAGAGTCGATAGCAGGGTTGGTAACCTGTGCGAACTGTTGGCGGAAGTAGTTGAAAAGCAACTGTGGCTTCTCGGTGATAACAGCCAGCGGAGTATCGTTACCCATAGCAGCAACAGGTTCTGCACCGTTAGAAGCCATTGGGATGATTGTACGACGGATATCTTCCTGGGTGAAGCCGAAGTGGAGCAGTTTGCGGTCGTAATCTTCCACATCGTTGCTAACCTTACGTCCACTCTTCAACTTATCGAGTTCGATACGGTTGGTAGACAACCATTCGCGATAAGGTTTCTGGTGGCAGAGTTTGTCTTTAATTTCACCATTATAATAGATCTTACCCTCTTCCGTATCGATAAGGAGCAGTTTACCAGGTTGCAAGCGGCCCTTTTCCTTAATTTCAGAAGGTTCGAACTCAATAGTACCCACTTCAGAAGCCACCAGCATCATATCGTTGTTCGTGATGAGGTAGCGAGAAGGGCGCAAGCCGTTACGGTCGAGCATACCGCCGGCGAAACGTCCGTCAGAGAACAAAAGAGCGGCCGGACCGTCCCAAGGCTCCATCAAGATAGAGTGGTATTCGTAGAACGCCTTCAAATCCTCACTAATAGGGTTCTTCTCGTTGAAAGGTTCAGGAACGAGCATCGCCATAGCGTGAGGCAGGCTCATACCCGACATAAGGAAGAACTCGAGCGCGTTATCGAGGGAAGCCGAGTCAGACATACCCGGTTGGATGATAGGGTGAATAGCCTTAACATCGCCCAGCGTTTCAGAAGAGAGCACACTCTCGCGCGCCTCCATCCAAGCACGGTTACCACGGATGGTATTGATTTCACCGTTATGGCAAAGCAAACGGAAAGGCTGAGCCAAAGACCAGCGAGGGAAGGTATTGGTAGAGAAACGAGAGTGCACCAAAGCCAAACCACTGGTGAAATAGTTATTGCTCAAATCAGGGAAGTATTCGCGAACCTGCATAGAGGTAAGCATACCCTTATAAATGATATTCTTGCTAGAAAGAGAAACAATATAAAAATCCTCGTCCTTGATACGGTTCTCAATCTTCTTACGGATGATGTAGAGCGTACGGTCGAAAGAATCGAGTTTTTCGTTAGTGACACCCGTTACAAACACCTGTTTGATATCGGGTTCAACGGCAGCCGCAGCCTTACCCAAACACTCGGAATTAGTAGGGACATCGCGAAGGTGCATAAGCGTAAGGTCTTCCCTTTCAATTTCCTCAATCATGATGTTGAGGATGTCTTGCTGTTTTTTCTTGTCCTTAGGCAAAAAAACGAGACCAGTACCATACTTACCCTTCTCAGGGACAGGAATACCTTGAAGAAGAATGAATTCGTGAGGAATCTGCAACATGATTCCCGCACCGTCGCCAGTTTTGTTGTCAGCGCCTTCAGCACCACGGTGGCGCATGTTTTCAAGAACCTTTAATGCTGAATCCACAAGCTCGTGACTCTTGTTGCCGTGAATGTTAACCAACATTCCGACACCACACGCATCGTGCTCGTACTCGGGATTGTAAAGTCCCCCCTGCGTAGGATAATTGCTTTGCATAAATTTGTTTCTTTTGCGGCTCAACGTTATAGCCAGTTATAAAATCTTGTTAGTTATCTGTTTCAAAAGCCAGCCTCAGCGAGTAGTGAAAGCCGGCTGGTTGTTAATCGCTCACAAAATTACTTATATATTGCACTACAACGAGGCAACAGCTGTTGATAAATAGTATTTTTTTGGCATTAACTTTCAAACTGAAACAAAAACCACACCACAAAAGCACATTTTTTAGCTTCACTGGACCAACAACTAACAAATTCAAACTTTCAGAAAAACCTACTAAGCGGCCAGCGCAGCACATTCTGCTACAAATACCCCATATTTGCTTTCAATTTGTCATATTCAAACGCAAAAAGAAGTACAAAAGATATTGAAGTAGCAATAATTCGGGAAAAAGCGGGAACATATTGTAAGACAGCCTAACAGAATGTCGGGGTGAACCTGCCAGAACCCACCGCAAACGCCACAAGCATATAAACAAATTTGATTATATTTGCCCCGTAAATCAAGAAGACACAACATGCGAAAAGTAATAGGAATAGGCGAAACAGTATTCGACATCATTTTCAAAAACGGCCAGCCCATCAGCGGCAAGCCAGGCGGTTCAGTGTTTAACGCTATGGTATCGCTAGGGCGTATGGGCGAGCACCCGCTCTTCATCAGCGAAGTCGGCAACGACAACGTGGGCCAGCTGGTTCGCCAGTGTATGGAAGAGAACGGCGTATCGACCGAATTAATGTGCACACTTCCACACGAGCACAAGTCGGCAGTAGCCCTAGCCTTTCTCGACGAGAACGAGCACCCCGACTATATGTTCTACACCGACTATCCGAGCATAGGGCGCCTCGACTACATGATGCCCGACATACAGGAGAACGACATTATACTGATTGGTTCGTTTTTCGCTTTGAACGAAGCCCTGCGCGAACCACTAATCGAACTACTGAGTATAGCACGCGAAAAAAAGGCCATTGTCTATTACGACGTGAATTTCCGCAAAAACCTGGCGCCTGTAGTCCGACACCTGATGCCGTCGTTCTTGGAAAACATGGAATACGTCACCATATTCAAAGGGAGCGACGAAGACTTCAAATACCTGTTCAACGAAGAGGACCCAACCCTGACCTACAAAGAACACATTGACTTCTTCACCAAAAATTTCATCTACACCAAAGGGGCAGACGGAGTAACCCTGTTCAGCAACGGCAACGAGCCCAAATCGTATGCGGCACACACCGTTACGCCAGTAAGCACCGTAGGGGCAGGCGACAGTTTCAATGCAGGCGTAATATACGGACTGCTGAAATACGGCATCACCTACGACAACCTGAAGACCGGATGCGTTCCGACCGTCATTTGGGACAAAGTAATGGCCTGCGGCATAGAGTTCAGTTCATTTGTCTGCACCAGCCTCGAGAACTATATTTCAAAAGACTTTGCAGACCAGTTTAAAAACCAGCTATAGGCAATGGACATTCCGAAGTTAAAGGGCGCGAAAATATTCGACAACATCGACATATCGACAGTTGTCCCCTACATCGACTGGGTCTTCTTTTTCAAAGCGTGGGGGCTACCCGGAAGATTCGATGGAATGGACAATTTCTGCGGATGCGAGCAATGCATTCAAAATTTTCTGATAAAAAACAGGAAATACGGAGTCGACAAAGCCCGCGAAGCCCTTAACCTCTATCAAGACGCCCGCCAGACGCTGCTGAAGGCAAAAAGCGAAAAAAGCCTGACAATAAAGGCAAAAATTATGTTTTGCCCCGCCCATAGCGAAAACGAAGGCATCGTCATCAGTCCTGAAGGGCAAGCAGAAATCTACCTGCCCATGCTGCGCCAGCAACACCCGGGGGAGTTGTCGGGCAAATGTGTGTCGATTGCCGACTTTATTTCACCAAAGTCCGATTTCATCGGATTATTTAGCCTGTGCATCGACGGAGCCGATGCACAAAGCGAGCTCTACAAAAAGAAAAACGACCTCTACAATTCCATACTCATAAAAAGCGTAGCCGACCGTCTTGCCGAAGCCACAGCCGAATGGCTGCACCAGCAAGTCCGCACTACCTACTGGGGGTACGCCCCCGACGAGCACTATAGCCCAGAGGAACTGATGAAAAAGCCATACGACGGCATAAGGCCGGCCATCGGCTACCCGTCGATACCAGACCAACGCATCATATTCAAGACCAATCAGTTGCTCAGAATGGAGGAAATAGGCATTTCCATCACCGAAAACGGAGCCATGCAGCCCAACGCCTCTATATCGGGCCTCTACATATCGCACCCGAAATCGTTCTACTTTATGGTAGGCAAGGTAGGTGACGACCAACTGGAAGACTATGCCCGACGTAGCGGCAGCAAAAAAGAAGACCTATCGAAATGGCTGATGCACAACCTATAGGAAAAAGTAAGTGAGCCGCCTATAAATTCGGGAAAAATGTTTATATTTAATTATAAACAAGGGAAAGAGCCATGGGAAAGACACAAGAAACGACAGAAAAAGATTACCGTTTAGGCGATTTAATCGACATTTTCGACCTTTGGAAGATTGATGTCACCAACCAAGACAACCAAAAATGGTGCATGTCGTTGGAAAACTTCACCGACCAGTACATGCTGTCGTACATTTCCGACAAGAACATAGGGCCGGGCAACTACCTTGTGAGCTCACACATTACAGAGCCCTGCCTGATGGCCGCCCTAACAGGCAACCGGTTCCGGGTGGCCCGCCTCAGCACAATGAGCGGATTGGAAGACGGCGTTTGGGTAGACCGTATACCCTACTTTGCCTTCCGCATTAAAAACCACAACCTGGTCAGCGAGGACTACCTCTTACGCGAACTGATATCGGACCGCTTGAGCGAACAGCTGGAGAGCGTAGCGAAAACGAACGAGCAAGCGCACAAAATAGACGATTTAATCGATAAAAACGACCTGCTTAACCTAGTCATCAAACTGCCGAGCCTGGAAGTGCAGGACGTGCTGGTGAAAAACGACATACTTACCCTGCTACAAGACCTGATGGCCGAAAAACAGGAAGATTTCGAAAATTACCAGAAAGACATACACCTGAAAAAACACGCCGTTGGGCAGACCCTTTTCAACCTGAACAACTGGTGGAACACGTTGCTGAAAGCGCGGGCAGAACACAACGGTACACTCGACGACAAGACCCAAGTCGGCAAGTTAAGGCCCATTTCGGTCGGCGACATCTACAACCGGATTAGCGAGTCGCTCAACATATTGTCGAACCAGATCAACACCTTCACAATAGGCGATGGAATGGAGACCGAAGACATAGCGCTAGCGCCATTCATTAGCGAGTACATGGCAACCCACCAAAGTCCGATGTTCAAGTTCGAGTTCGATGAAATGGGCAAATATGCGGTAGAAGACTTCAAAATAAAGGGCGAAGTAGTGTTGCACAAAGGCGACCCGCTCCTCTACCTGGTTTTTCCGAGGCAAGCCCTCACCCAGATATTCGACAACATCGTCAGCAACGCCTGCTCGCATGGTTTTTCGGGCATTGAAGACAAGAACAACACCATACGGATAGAATACAACAGCATAGGCAGCACCTGCATAGTGACCGTGTCGAACAACGGCAAACCGCTACAGAAAGGCATGTCGGAAGAAAAGGTCTTTATGTACGGCGGTAGCACCGCGGTGGGCACAGACGGGCATAACGGTCTGGGCGCCTTTCAGATCAGGAACCTGATGAGCCGATTCGGAGGCAGTGCGACCATAGAATGCGACGACAACGCCGCCTACCCGTTCGCCTATCTGCTGACATTCCACAACTGTATATCGTATAAATAACATACGCTTATGGCAAACAACGAAATAATGAAAGTGCTCTGGGTCGACAACGACCCGTCGGTAGTTGAAGGAACGCAACAAAGGGCAGAGCAATACAATATCGACCTTCCCTGTTTTCCCAACTGGGAAGCAGCAGAAACAGAGTTAAAAGACCATTTCAACGAGTTTTCCGCCATTATTCTGGACGCGAACTGCGAGTTTAGCGCCGACAGTGTCGAAGACAAGACCTTTCTGGCCTATGTGCTGCCACGCCTCTCGAAACTATTCGGAGAGAAGCACGCCGAAATACCCTGGTATGTTTTAAGCGCCGGCACTATGGACGAGTTCGACCTGGTGCTGCAAATGGTGAACAACGACGACAGAAAGAAGCACAACGAAGACTGGGGCCCGCTGCTCTACTTCAAAGACAAACGTTACGAGGACGGCACCACCGACCTCGACAAACTGTTCTTGAACATCCGCCAGTCTGACGACAGCAGCTACCAAACCAAAATACGCACACTGTATTCAGACGTGTTCCGCACCATAGCGGAAAAGAACAACAAACTGGACAAGGAGATCGAGAACATACTGATGCCCGTGCTCATTGCCCTCCATTTTCCGGAAACGACCACCGATAACGCCAAATTATCGAGTTTTACCCAGTTGAGGCAGGTGATAGAATACCTGTTCAGAGCCTGCAACCAGACCGGGCTTTTACCCGATGAATGCGCACTAAACGGGAAAATAAACATACAAGAGTCGCTCCGCTACCTGTCTGGCGAGAACACGAAGCACCTGGGTGTCAGATACGGTTCATACGAGCAAGGCGACCACCTGTTTCCACAAATCGTCAGCGAAAACCTGCAGCAGATACTGAACACAGCCAACGCCTGCGTACACACGGCAGATGAAAATCCGGACGTATCGAAGAACGTGGTCGACTACCTCGACACCATTGGAGGTGACCGCCAATTGTACAGTTTCGCCCTCGAATTGTGCGATGTAATCGTATGGTACGGCAAATATATACAGAAACACCCCGACCGTGAAAAAAACCGGCGCTGGTGCCAGTCGACCAAAGCGGGAGGGAACAAAGAGAAAGGGAAGAGTCTGGCCGAGAAGGGGAAGGGCAACAACGGCAAACCTGACCGTAACAAGTCTGAGCGCTTCAAGAACAACCGTTCGCTTGAGGACATCCGCATAGGCGACAAAGGCTACTACGACATCATTCCACGCGACGAGGTAGAGACCAGCACACCAGTAGTAACCGCCGACGGCATCAGTTCTGAAGCCTACGAGCACCAGATGGTCTGTGTGGAGCGCGACGGCCGAGGGAACTGGCATTGCGGGAAATGCCTGATAATACCCCGGACACCACTGACAGAGGGCGAACGGCTGGAAATCTACAACATTGTAGCCAACATAAAAGACAGCAAAGACATCTACCCACTATACGCCAAACGGTACAACAAACTCAATTTTTAGCGATAAAGAGGGAAAATTCTTGCAGAACAACCAAATAAGACCTATTTTTAAAAGAAAAAACGACTAGTGCAATATGACAAACGACAAACCGCTACCCATAAAACTGTTGCTTGCGCCATTCGCAATGCTCTACTGGTTGGGGACATCTATCCGCAACTGGTTGTTTGAGATAGGCGTACTGAGCCAACAAAAGTTCGAGCACCTGACCGTCATCTCTATCGGAAACATCAGTATGGGAGGAACGGGAAAGACCCCATTCACCGAGCATATTGTCCGTATGTTGAAAGAAGACAACAATGTTGCCATACTGAGCAGGGGCTACAAGCGCAAGACACGAGGATACCGGTTAGCCACCACAGAAAGCACAGTGAGCGAGATAGGCGACGAGCCCTACCAGATGAAGCAGAAATTTCCGGATGTTTCGGTCGGAGTCGATGCCAAGCGTACCCGTGGAATAGAGCGGATGCTGCAAGACATTTATCCGCGTCCCGACGTATTTGTGCTCGACGATGCCTTCCAGCACCGTTATGTCAAACCCGACATCACCATTCTGCTGGTCGACTATAATAACCTGATTACCGACGACCACATCTTCCCGATAGGCCGTTTGAGAGAACCACTAAGCGCGAAAGACAGGGCGAACATCGTAGTCGTAACCAAGTGTCCGGCCGACGTGAAGCCCATCGACCTCCGCATAATTGGGAAAGAGTTGAACCTCTACCCTTACCAAACGCTCTACTTCACCACCATCGACTACCAGCAGGTAACCCCGCTGTTTGCCGGGCAGGCGAAAGCGCTGACAAACGAAGATCTGGCAACTTATGGTGCCCTCTGCGTAAGCGGAATTGCCAAACCAGAGTTATTTGAAGAATACGCCGGCAGCCTTTGCAAGGAAACCAAGCCACTGCGCTACGCCGACCACCACAACTTCAAGAAACGGAACTACCAGAAGATGATAGACGAACTGGCGACACTAGAGACCAAAGACACCATAGTGCTGACCACCGAAAAGGACGCCATGCGCATGAAGTGCGACGAAAATCTGCCAGAAGAGTTGAAACAGAAGATTTACTATATTCCGTTAGAGATTAAATTGGTAAATAACGACGATTTATTCATAAAACAAATCAGAGAGTATGTTAACAAAAATAAACAGTACCTGCGAATTTCTGAAGAATAGGACCAAAGAGCGTCCTGAAATCGCCATTATACTGGGCACCGGACTCGGCAAGCTGGCAGAGGAAATTGAGGTAAAAGACGTCATTCCATATAACGAGATACCAAACTTCAAGACCAGCACCGTAGCTGGACACAAAGGTCAACTAGTGTTCGGAACACTGGCAGGCAAAAACGTGATGGCCATGCAGGGCCGCCTCCACTACTACGAAGGCTACAGCATGGAAGACATCACCTTCCCAGAAAAGGTGATGAAGATGTTCGGCATAAAATACCTGTTCGTGTCAAATGCAGCAGGAGGTCTGAACCCGAACTTCAATGCGGGCGACATCATGATCATTACCGACCATATCAACCTCTTTCCAGAACACCCACTGCACGGACCGAACTGCGACGAGCTTGGCGTACGTTTCCCAGACATGTGCAACGCCTATAACAAAGACCTGGTAGCGAAGGCAGAAGAAATAGCAAAGCAGCTAGACATTCCTTACCGGAAAGGTGTGTATGTAGGCACACAGGGTCCTACATTCGAGACCGTGGCAGAATACAAATACTTCCGACTAATTGGCGGAGACACCTGTGGTATGAGTACGGTTCCCGAAATAATAGTAGCCCACTGGTGCGGCATTAAATGCTTCGGCGTATCGGTCGTATCGAACGTATTGGCAGAAGCAGGAGTAGTAGAAAACAACCACGAAGACGTGCAGCGCAATTCGCTAAAGGCACAGAAAAACCTTTCTACCCTCTTCCGCGAATTGGCAAAGGCACTCTAAAAAGGGAACTAGATAAAATAAATATACAAAAGGTATGCATAATTGTATGCATACCTTTTTTCTTGACCTAAATCAATAAAAACTCTATCAGCAAGTTACAACCTGGATAATTAGTATTTTTATTTCATTTTTTGTATAAAAAATCCATATAAAATAAAAAATGAATTGTTAATTTTGTAATGTTATAAAAAAAGAACACACAAATCATTTTATTATTGTAGTCATGAAGAAGCTAAGTTTGATTGTTGGCTCTATGCTAATATTCTTAACAAGCACAGCCAACAACGAAGTGAGCGAAGTTAGCACCTCTGATGTAGTTACACCAGTCGAAAATTTCTCAATTAAGGACAACCTTTTGAGTTTATGTAAAAGTTCAAAGCTAGTCATCTCTGACAAAAAAGGCCACGTTATTTTCTACAACGAAAACGTACAGGCACTCGATTTCAGCGACTGGCAACACGGCTCATACATAGCTCAGGTTAACGATAACGAGACCTTCGAATTCACTTTGTAAGTTTTTAAAGTACCTAAACTGACGTTTGAAGTAGACTTGTTCTACAAACAAAAGCGGCAACCGGTTAAACCAGTTGCCGCTTTCTATTTTTTCAGTATTTCCTTCCGATTATTTAGACGAGCCCTTCAGAGTACCCGTCCAAACAGCAGAGGAGATGCCCTTGGCAGTTTCGCCCGACACAAAGAGCAGTTTACCCTCTTCGGTGACAAACGCGCCCAGATTAGCCGTGCGGCCAATACTGCTAGGCAGTTCCTTATGCCAGTTTTCACTCCAAGTGATACCGGCATCGCTAGACGAATAGAAGGTATTGACGTACTTGTTGCTGGTATTGACGCCACCCACCAGGCCAATCTCGTTATCGACGTGCACCATAGCCGTCTTCGAGAGGACAGGCAGACCGGTAATCGAAGAAGAGGCCGTCTTAATCAGATTTCCACCCTTGTCGAGAGCCCAGATAGAAGCCTCGCCATCGGCAGAGCCATAGATATAGCCAATACGCGTACGGGCACCGGTAAGAGTAACCAGCGTCGTTATATCGTCGGTAGGGAATCCGGCAGGCATATCGATCGATTTCTGGAAGTCAGTACCGTTTTCGGCCGCATAGAGACCGTCGGCACCAAGCGCCCAACACTTATCGCCCAGCGAGAAGAGCAAAGCCTTCAAGCCTGCCTCGTTGTCGTTCAACGAGACCGCATAGGCGTTGGCAACATCAATTGTAGCGATTTTACCGTCAACAAAAGCCACAGCCTTGTCATTAAAGACAGTCAGCGAAGCCCAGTCATAACTGTTTTTCGCCAACTTTTTCGAAGCCCACTTCTTACCATCGGCAGATGACAGCGCATAACTGTCGCCACTCTTATTCGTGTAGAAATAATAGTATTTACCACTGATTTCGACCACCTTGTATGAATCGACCTCACCCTTGAAAGAAAGGGTAGAAAGCTTAGCCCAGTCGAAAGAGTTAATATCGTACTTATGTACACGGATATCGAAGCGGTAATGTGTCGTATTCTTTTGGTCGAGCGAGATGGTAGCGACCTTAAGATTACTGAGATCGAGATAAACAGAGTCGGCATTTCTGTTCGTATAGTACTTCCAGCCGTCACCTTCATCAACAAAATAAGTCAGCCCATTGTCTTTCACATCATAATCAGAGAAGAAGATCATCATGTGCGACACATCGGTTCCATAAGTCAGCGAATCGTAGTTATAAATAACGTGTTCGCAGTCGTTAACTATGAAAGGGACATTCACGCCCTCGATATAGACGGAACGGATACGCGGATCGGTGTCGGAATACTCGCTGCTGTCGTCATCTTTATGACAGCTTCCCAAAGCCAATCCGAACAAAGCAGGCACCAAAAGGTATTTAAACTTCATATATTAGATAATTTATGCAAAAATAACACAATTCTTCCACAAAAGCGTCACAAAGAATGTGTTTTCACAACTAATTGATATATAAACAAGAAAAAAGCCATAGAAAACAAAATGCTTTCTATGGCTTAAACGGGAAAACAGCTGTTTTCTTACATCTTAGTCTAAAGATTTAAAACCTTTATTAGAAGCTACGGTACGCATATAGCTAACAAAAGTGTAGAGGCAGATTAAAGTAACGGTCAAACCGAACGCATACGAAGCGGTAGGCCACCACTCCACTCCCTGCATCAGGACAGCGACGCCCTCTTTTGGAGAAATCATGATATAAGTAGAGCAAACCAGCGTCATCCAAAGGGCAGGGACAAGCGTAATGTAGTAAGGCTTCCCGTTCTTGTAGAGCCAAACTGTAATTGCCCAGAACGTAAAGATGGAAAGGCTCTGGTTCAACCAAGCGAAATAGCGCCAGAGGACATCGAAATTCAAGTTCATGATTACCGCAGAAGCCACAAAGAGCGGAATAGCAATCAGGAGGCGGTTCTTAATGGTAAGTTGAGGGAACTTCAGGAAGTCGGAGGCGATAAGGCGGGCCGCACGGAAAGCAGTGTCGCCCGATGTGATAGGAGCCGCCACAACACCCAACACAGCCAGCAGAGCGCCGATAGTGCCCAGCCAGTCGTTACAGATAGCATTGACCACAGCGGCCACATTACCATTGTTCGCCTTCAGGAAGGCGGCCAGTTTTTCGTAAGGAGTTGCGCCCTCGGTATTGAGCATGTCGGCAAACTTCATAGCCGCAGCCGCCCAAATAAGGGCAACCAGGCCTTCCGTAATCATAGCCCCGTAGAACACAGGTCGTCCCAGTTTCTCGTTCTTCAGGCAACGCGCCATCATCGGGCTCTGGGTGGCGTGGAAACCACTAACAGCACCGCAGGCAATAGTGATGAACAGCATTGGGAAGATAGGCAGGTTAGCCGGATGGTGGCTGGTGAAGGCCTCGTCGATTTCAGGCAGGTTGCCTGGCTGGGTCAACACACCAAACAACACGCCAAGCGCCATAAAGATGAGCGCCACACCAAAAATAGGGTAAATACGGCCAATGAGCGCATCGACAGGCAGAAGGGTTGCCAAGATGTAATAGCAGAAAATTATAATAGGCCACGCCGAGAAGCCCTGCACCTGCAAAGGCAGCAGTCCGTCTAACAAGCCCGCAGGCGTAGTAACGAAAACGGCACCCACCATAATCATCAACAAGAGCGACAGAAAGCGCATCGTTTGTCGACCAGTGCTGCCCAACTCGTCGCCCACCACTTCCGGCAGGCTGGCACCGCCCTTGCTAAGACTAATCATGCCGGCAAGGTAGTCGTGTGTGGCACCACCAAAAATGCAGCCGAAAACAATCCAAAGATAAGCCGCAGGACCGAACAAGACGCCCATAATTGCGCCAAAGATAGGTCCAGTACCTGCGATATTCAAAAACTGGATTAGAAACACTTTCCAAGACGGCATTGGAACAAAATCGACACCATCTTGCTTACTGTAGGCAGGAGTCTCGCGCGTAGCATCTGCGCCAAACACCTTTTCAACAAAAGCTCCGTAAATGACATAGCCCAGTACTAAGAGGACAAATGCCGTAATAAAAGTTATCATCTCTTGTCTATAAATTTTCCACAAAAATACATCAAAAAGCGACAAAGTGGCACCCGGTATACCTTATTTATGTGAAATTAAAGGCCATATCCGGCATTTCGGTTAAAGATGGGGCAAACTGATGCCCGTAATCTGCTGGTAGAGTTCGAGCGCATAAATGTCGGTCATGCTCGACACATAGTCCAACACCGCCATAATGCGCTGGTAATAAGGTCCCGCGCTTGTTTCGTATTGTTGCGGAACGCGCAAAAGCAACTGCTTAGAGTAGGCTTTTCCTGGTTCCAGAACAGCGTTAACAAGTTGGTCGATAAGCTTATAAATAATATTATAACCCGAAATTTCGACATCGACTACAGCCTGCGACCTGTAGATTTTGTCGACAGATATCCGCTCACAATTCTGGTATGCGTTATACACCCGCTCACTGACGTGCTTTATGAGGCTGTCTTGGAAAGTACCGTTAAGGATAGCCTCCTCGTTCTCGCAGAACACACGTGTACACTCCCTGACCAATTCACCGACCACGCTACTACGCAGATAGGCAATCTGCTCGTTCACATCTTGAATGCTGGCCATGTGTTCACGTCGACGCTGTTTTTTCTCCTCGTCGAAAAAGCCGAGCATCAGTTCCACTGTCTGTTCGGTAGACAAGATTTTCAGTTTGTGCGCATCCTCCATATCCATTATCTCGTAACAGATATCGTCGGCCGCCTCAACAAGGAACACCAGCGGATGCCGCGCATAGCGGTCGGGCTCCAGTTCGGTAATGCCCAGTTCAGAGGCAATACGCCTATAGCCGTCTTTCTCGCTTTGGAAAAAGCCGAACTTGGCCTTGCCGAGTTTGCTAATATAGGAAGACTCGTAAGGATATTTCACGATAGATGCCAGCGAAGTATAGGTCAGCACAAATCCACCCGGGCGGTGCCCGTGAAACTGGTGCGTAAGCAGGCGGAGCGCATTGGCGTTCCCCTCAAAGTTAACAATGTCTTGCCATTCGGCATCAGAGAGTCCACACTTCTCCTTCAACGGCAAGCCAGGCCCCTCGCTGAAATAGCTGGAAATAGCCTTTTCGCCAGAATGGCCGAAAGGTGGATTGCCCAAATCGTGCGCCAGGCAACCGACAGGGACGATAGACCCCAGTTCGGCAATGAACGGTCCCTGAGATTCGCCATACTTCTCAACAAGGTAACGGCTTACAATCTCGCCCAGCGAACGCCCCACCGAGCTCACCTCAAGGCTGTGTGTCAACCTGTTGTGCACAAATATCTTACCAGGTAGCGGGAACACCTGCGTCTTGTTCTGCAAACGCCGGAAAGTAGGCGAAAAAATAAGGCGGTCGTAGTCGCGCTGGAACTCCGTACGGTCGTGTTTGTTCGGATCGTGATAGTGCTCCAGGCCAAAACGCTTTGAAGAAAGCAGTTGTTTCCAATTCATTGCCATACAATATGCAGTTTTTTAACCATTCGTAAATACACAAAAACGGAACCCACAACCGCAGGTTCCGTTATTTATTTTTCAAGATTCAGACTACCACCGGTAGCTAAGCGTCATATAAGCCGAGCTGTTGGTCAGGGTAGGGAAGTTTTCGCTGTAAACCGTCTTATACTGTTTTACCTCGTTCGGATCGTAATTAGCGTCGTTCATCAAATTAACCACACCAAGCTGGTAACCGATAGCGAAAGACCAGTCGGAATCGAAGTCATAACCCAGACGGAAGTTGAAGCTGAAATCAAAACTACGGTAGATAGCATGCTCAGTCTCCTCGTCCGGATTATTTTGGAACAACTTGTTATCGACAGGTTCCTTATCGTCGAAACCCTTTGCAGTAGACTTACCGAACACGCCCAAACTGAGGACAGGACCCACAGAAACGAAACCACGTCCGGTGCAAGTCTTTGAGAAATTCATACGTTTACTGAATTTGCAGTTAATCGGCACATCGAAATAGAAGAGGTTATCTTCAATATTGTAACCGACTTCGGTCTTGAAACCGCCACCACGGACAGCGAACAGCAGTTCAGGCTGCAACGAGAACCACTGGCCGATAGGCACATCGAAATTCAGACCGCCACGCAGGCATGGAGCGAAACGGTTGTTTACTGGTTTGCTGTTATACCAAGCCAAACCACCGCCGAACGAAACGCCAATAGTCGTCCACCGGTACTCAGGCAACGGTTTAGCCGCATCCATTTCAACAATATCGTTTTGTTCGTCGAAGTAGTCAGTCGTGTCGAGCGCGACCTCACTGGTTTTCTTGACCGGGTCCTCGACAACAAGTATAGGACTTGCGGGCACCTCGGTACTATCACTAACCGGCTGCGCGTCTTCAATTGTTGCAAACATAGCAACAGACTGGCTCAAAGCGAAACCCAATACAACTAATCTTTTTCTCATTGATAAGAATTATTACTTATTTAAAGCACACCGACAAAAATAATTAAAAAACTGATTATTCGCAACTTCAGCAATAATTGTATGAAAAAACAGCGAAAATCACGCTTTAAAGTCAAATATGCGTACACTTGTTCATCAGGTAAGCGTCGAGCAACGTCATAGCCGCCATCGCCTCGACGATAGGCACCGCCCTAGGCAGCACACAAGGGTCGTGTCGGCCACGCGCCTTGATGCAGGCATCGTTTCCGTTCAAGTCGACCGTAGGCTGCTCACGCAACAAGGTGGCAATAGGCTTGAAGGCACAACGGAAATAAATATCCTCTCCATTTGAGATACCGCCCTGAATACCACCCGAATAGTTGGTCAGGGTGCCAATTTTACCATTCTTTCCGGTGAAGATGTCGTTGACCTGCGACCCACGCAAGCCGACACCGGCAAAGCCCATACCGTATTCAAAGCCCTTGCAGGCGTTAATCGACAACATAGCGTTACCCAGCATAGCATGCAGCTTGCCGAAGGCTGGTTCGCCCAAACCGACAGGCACCCCCTTCGCCACGCAAGTGATAACACCACCAATAGTGTCGCCGTCTTGTTTCACCTGTTTGATGAGTTCTTCCATTTGGGCCGCCAGTTCCACATCGGGGCAACGCACGGCATTGCTTTCGGTCAGCGAGAGGTCGAGTTCCTGATAGCTTTTGCCGACAACCAGGTTACCGACCTGCGACGTATAGGCCTGGACAGAAATACCCAGCTGTTTCAGGGCCAGTTTGGCAACAGCCCCACCAACCACACGCGACAGCGTTTCGCGGGCACTAGAGCGGCCACCGCCACGATGGTCCCGGAAACCGTATTTCGCAGTGTAGGTATAGTCGGCATGAGAGGGACGGAAAACCGACTTCATCTCGTCGTAATCGTTAGAATGCTGGTTGGTGTTACGCACTTCGAAAGCCAAAGGTGTACCCGTGCACCTGCCCTCGTAAACGCCAGACAAAAATTCAACTCTGTCGCCCTCGTTACGGCCAGTAGTGATAGCGCTCTGCCCCGGACGACGTCTGTCGAGCTCGCTCTGGATAAAATCCAAATCGAGTTCCAGACCGGCCGGCACACCGTCGATAATACCACCAACAGCCACCCCATGGCTCTCGCCATAAGTCGTCAGACGGAAAATATTGCCAAAAGTATTGCTCATCAAAAAAAGAGTGAAGTATTAAACAGAAGCGGGGAAAAAGAACTATTTGCCACAGCAGCCGCCTTCGCCACCACAGCAACCGCCCTCGTTATTGTCCTTACTGCCGCAGCCGCCCTTGCAGCCGCCGCCACAACCACCGCAGGTATGAGGCTGGGTAGCAGCCGCCATTTCTTCGGCAGTGCATTCGCGAACCAGCATCACCTCACCAACAAAGTGAAGCGTCTCACCCGCCAACGGATGGTTAAAGTCCATAACCACCACCTTTTTCTTCTGATCGATTTCGGTAACCGTACCATGGAAAGTGTTGCCTTCCTGGTCCATCATAGGCAGGGTATGGTCAACCGCAACAGTGTTGAAGTCAATTTTACCCTTCTCGTCCTGGAAAATTTCGAACGGGATGCTAGCGACACGCTCAGGGTCGTGTTGTCCGTAGGCGTCATCAGGCGACATTGTGAAATCGAATTTAGCACCCTGCTCCAAGCCCAGAAGGTTTTCCTCGAACTTAGGCAACATCATACCCAAGCCCGGAATAAACTCCAAAGGTCGGTTAGCAGTAGCCGACTCCATAATGGTTGCCTCACCGTCGGCCTCACCAACAATCAGGTTATAAGTAACTGCAACATACTTGTTGTTTTCAATCTTCATATATATTCAAATTAATTATTATCAGAAATTTACTTAATCCATCCCTGCTGGCGGTACCAAGCGATGCACTCGTCGAGGCCAGCGTCGAGGTTATAGTCGGCCTTGAAGTCCAAGTCATCGGCCAGTTTTTTCGTGTCGCACTTCCAGTTAAGGGAAGAAAGGATGTTGTACTTGTCGTTATTAAGGGTCGGGAACTTGCCGAACCAGCTGCCCACCTCTTCCATAACAGCGCAGATGCCCTTCACCAGGAAGCAAGGCACCCGCAACGGAATGGTCCACTTAATGCCCAGTTTTTGTTTGGCCAGTGCCGCATAGTCGTCGCTGGTCCACACATCACCGTCGGCAACAAAATAAGTTTCGTGGATTTTCTGCTTGTCGATGCAGGCAAAAATAACCTTTACCAAATCCTTTACATATATAAAGGTGATGTATTGCGGTTTGAAGCCGATAGCCGGATTGATATGTCGCTGCAACGTCTGCAGCATAACGAAGTAGTCTTTTTCGCGCGGTCCGTAAACGCCAGTCGGGCGAAGGATCGTGAACGGGAAGTCGGGCAGCGACCGCAAGAAATTCTCGGTGCGCAGCTTGCTTTTACCATACAGCGTGTTCGGATTCGGCGTGTCGGTGTAGTCGATTTGTTTCAGAGTAACCGGGTCGCCAGACCCCATAGCAGACAGACTGCTCATATAAATAAACTGCTTAGGCTGCATGTCCGTTTGCCGGAGGGCGTCGACCAGCGTTTTCGTATATTCGAAATTCACACGGTCGAAGTCGCTTTTCTCCTTGCACTTCGTCAGCCCCATCACGTGCACAATAACATCCCATCGTCCAATCTCATTCTTTACCTCTTCCAGTTTTGCAATCATCTGGTTGAGAGAAGAATAAGGCAGGTCGATAAACTTAGTGCCAGGCACCTGCAAATACTCGTGGCTGCTGCTGGCACGAACGCCAGCCCAGACTTCGTGTCCGCGCCGAAGGGCCTCTTCAACAGCAAAACTCCCGATAAAGCCGGAAGCGCCGGTAACTAATATCTTCATAATACAAATTTACTCAGAAAAACAAACCTACTTTTTAGCCACATATAGCGAACAAGAGCCGAAAGTGAACGTGCGAACCTTAACATCGGAGAAACCGCACTCCTTCAACAAAGCCGCCATTTCTTGTCCCTGCGGACATGCGGCAATACTTTCAGGCAGATACTCGTAAGCCCTCAGGTCCTTAGCGACCAGTTTCGCCATTAGCGGAATAACGCACTTGGTGTAGAAGCTGTAACCTAACTTAAAGAGGGGATTGGTGGGTTCGCTAAGTTCAAGTATGACCGCCCTACCGCCATTGCACAAGACACGGTTCATTTCAGAAAGGCCCTGTTTCAGGTCGGAGAAGTTGCGGACACCGAAAGCGACGGTCACAGCATCGAAAGAAGCATCGTCGAAGCGCAACTTCATACTGTCGCCCTGCTCCAGCGAGACGATTTTACCAAGTCCCTTCACCTCCACCTTTTTTCTGCCGATTTCGAGCATTTCCTTCGAAAGGTCGATACCGACAATTTCCTGAGGCTCTAATTCTTCATAAGCACTGATGGCAAAATCGGCCGTACCAGTAGCGATATCGAGCAAACGCATCGGTTTCAAGTCTAACAGCGACCTAAGAGCGGTTCTGCGCCAATTCCGGTCTTGGAAGAGAGACATCAGATGATTCATTGTATCGTATTGTCCGGCAATCTTGTCGAACATTTCCTCTACCTGTGCCGTTTTATTGTTGCCCTCACTTTCGTAAGGCAATACCTTTTCCACTTTTATATCCGCCATCTGTAATTAAGCTATAAGGGAGCCACAGAAAAGCGCAGCCACCCATTTTTCTACAAAAATAATGATTTTATTGGTAGGAAAGCACTTAAATGCTTACAAATAGGAAGACAACAGAAAGTTTATCGTTTTCGCACCAGCCAGCGTATTTTACAGCATGCCGTAGTAAAGCCCGGCCCAACACGCCAGTTGTCACTTTTCTGCGTGCCAACCGAGTGGCTTCATCGGAGTCGAAAAAATCGGTGGCGGAACCCTGCCTCCACCCGGTTGCATTGTTACCGCTTAATTACTAAATTTGTTGTATTAAGAAATGGAGAATATGCCGACGGACACACCATCGCCCACGAGCTGGGCCACGGCCTCTACAGCTTCCAGCACGCCTTCGACTATATGGGCGTCAGCCAGGGCGCGACAGACAACCTGATGGACTATGCCGACGGACAGCACCTCGCCGTCTGGCAGTGGAACCTCATCTCTACACACAAAACTACACCGTGCCGTTCCTGACCGACGAAGAGGATGGGTGGAGGAAGATTAACGGGTTCAGTGTACAAATAAGTGAGCCTGATGATTATGATGGACGCAAGTTTATTTATGACGATGGAGGCAGTGGGGACTATAGTGCTATTAACAATGCCGAGTTTAAAAGCTGTTACCAGCAATTTGACGGAAAATACATACCTCTGATTCTGGTCGCAAGAGGCAGAACCGCAAAATTCAAATTAATGTTGAAACATGACAAACCGATTACGGACAATGACTTGCAATATGACTTCATGGTGGAGATGGATATTCCACCTCAAGTTCTAAAAAAGCTCAAGGCTGATGATGCAAAAGGATTTGCAAAGGTCATAAAAGACAAATGGTTTAACAAAATATTTATTCAGGGAGAATAGCGTATGAAACTTATAAAGAAGATAGAACGTGTAAAAGACTTCTACCTGTTAAAGGGTGAAGAAGTGATTGCAACTGAAGACAAAGTACAAATAGGGTCCCTATCTTTCAATCTTAACTCTAAAGAATACATTTTCTGTGGAAATGATGTGTTAATAAAAGAAGATAGAAGAATAAAAGAAAACAAGAATTGGAAGCAGTATACCTACAGAGATGGAAAGTGGAACGAAGACCACCCTAAGTACTGTAATTTCCAGTATTTTAGCGAGAATTTATATTATTCTAGAGAAAATGATAAACAAGCTCATTTATCGAGATATTCCATCTTTGATAACGGGAAAGAAACGCTGTTTGAGATAAAGACAGATTCGGGAATGCTACTCCATGATTACGACAAAAAACACGACCTCTACCTGTTCCCGGAATTCAACTGCCAGACCCTGCTTTTCTACACCAGAGACCTGAAATTCCTTTGGAAGTACCAGACAGAGGCTCCAGATATTGATATCAAATTTAATGAAATAACTATTGCTGGAGACGTTATTACAATTCTTACGAGTAAGTATATAGAGGAGGTTAATGACTATACACATTCCTTTGGAGGCTACAATATTTTAACTGGACAAAAGTTATGGTTTATTAAGGATTTTTCTCTTTTCATACATTTCCATGCAGGTAATGACAACATGCTCTATTCAACTTATTTGACAGAAGAACAATTTCACATTGAAAAACTTAATCCAAACGACGGGTCAATAACAGAATATAAAATAAAGAGCGACTATCCTGTCCACGGTACATTTATAGATCCAATCACAACAACCCTTTACGGCAACAAACTATATTTTTCGGTTGAGCGAAGGAAAGGACTGTGCGGGATAGGCGTGGTTAACCTCGACACAATGGCAATTGAGGAAGAGGCAGAACTGGACACTTACGACGAAGGAGTGAGATTAACAGAGGCACCTATCGTCACCGAAGACAGGGTCTACGTATTCATACCACTGCTTGAAGAACTGCACATTTTTGAGCGATAAAATTGTCACTTCCAAAAGTGAAGCCTTGCCGTCTGGAAGACAATATCTTCATACCCGGGTACGGGAAAAGGGCCAGCCCATTCCCCGTACCCGGACTCCTATGCGGCGCCGGTGCGTTTGAAAAACGCTACGTGGCAACACTGGGGACAACCTTGGGGGGCCAAAAACGGCGACAGTACCGCACCCCTACCCGGTTGCATTGTTACCGCTTAATCGCTAAATTTGTAATGTTAAGAAAAGGAGGCACCATGGGCTTGTATTTGAATCCGAACGCTGATGCGTTTCAAATGGGATTGAACTCAGAAATATATGTAGACAAATCATTAGTGTTGGCAGAGTTAAACAAACTTGCCTACACGCAGGGAAATTTTGTCTGTATCTCCCGTCCGCGCCGTTTCGGAAAGAGTATGGTGGGAAACCTGATTTCCGCCTATTATTCGAAAGGGTGCGACACCCGCACCATTTTCAGCAATATGAAGATTGGACAGACGCCCAACTTCGACAAATACTTGAACAAGCTCAACGTCATCAAGTTAGATTTGAACGAGTGGTATCAAAACACAGCCATAAAGGGACAGTTGGACAATATGATAAACCTAGTAAACCAGAAATTACTCGGAGAGTTTATTGAACAATATTCCTCTATTCATTTTGAGGAAAACAGTACTATTGCTGATTGTATATTGCAAGTTTATGGTAGTACTGGCGAAAAATTCGTTATTATCATAGATGAGTACGACGTGTTGGTGCGCGAGAACGTGCAACAAGAGTTGTTTGGAAATTATCTCAGTTTCTTGAACAGCTTATTCAAAGGGACTACCATACGTCCCGCCCTGGCCCTGGCCTACATTACCGGCATTATGCCGATTGTGCGCGACAAGGTGCAGAGCAAGCTGAACGAGTTCTCGGAGTACACCATGCTCGATGCCGGACAGTTCGCCTCCTACATCGGATTTACCAAAGAGGAGGTGCGCTACCTCTGTGAAACTTACGGAATGCCGTTTGACGAAATGGAGCGCTGGTACGACGGTTACGACCTCAGCGACGAGGTGAGTCTGCTGAATCCGAAATCGGTGGTCTCGGCCATCGAGCGCAAGAAGATGGCCAACTATTGGTCGACAACCGGCTCTTTTGAGGCCATTTCAGACTATTTGCGGATGAACTTCGATGGCATAAGGGACGATGTGGTCAGCATGCTGGCCGGTAGTAGCGTGGAGGTAGAGGTGTCCTCGTTTACCAACACCCTCAACAGTTTCAAAGGCAAGGACGACGTGTTCACCTACCTTATCCATCTGGGCTACCTGGTATATAACGACAAAGACATGACCTGCCGCATACCGAACGAGGAAGTCCGTCAAGAGTGGGTGAAGGCGGTGAAGTTCGACGACGACTACAAACAAATCTTCGCTATTATCAACGCCTCAAAGCGGTTGCTCGACGACACCATCAACGGGAACGCCGAGGCGGTGGCCGCCGCACTCGATGCCGCCCACACCCAGGTGACCAATCCGCTGACCTACAACGACGAGCACTGCTTCCAGAGTGCCATCTGCCTGGCCTATTTCTATGCCAACACCCGCTACACGCTCATCAAGGAGTTGCCGACCGGAAAGGGCTATGCCGACCTGGTGCTGATTCCCTACCTGCCGAACATACCGGCAATGGTCATAGAGCTGAAGCACAACAAGAGCACGGAAAGCGCCCTCCAGCAAATAAAGGACAGGAGCTACCACGAGGCCCTCAACCACTACTACGACAACCTTTTGTTCGTAGGCATCAACTACGACGAAAAAACCAAGGAACACACCTGCAAGATAGATCGGTTTGTGAAAGAATAAAGTCCGCTTGACCTAGACTGATTAACACTGCCCCCTCGGGACGCGAACACCGTCTGGAAGACGGTATCTTCATAACCTAGCATGCGGAAGTCTGAAAGACTGACGCGTGCCCGGACTCCAATGCTGCGCCGGTGCGTTTGGAAAACGCTACGTGCCAACCCAGGGCTTAACATCTTCGTTGTCCCTCAGACGGCGACTGAATCGTACTCCACCCGGTTGCATTATTACCGCTTAAATATGACCTATCGTCCATTACATATTTCACGCAGACTCGAGAAATTCAAAAAGTCAGCCATAAGTTGTATTTTTCAGCAATAAGCAAGCAAAAAGTAGCCAATAGAGCAAAAGAACAAACAAAAAGTCAAATCATTTTTACGGGTCAAAAATCCAGAAAAATTAGAAAATAACACAAAAACGCATCAAAAATCTTTCAAATCAGAAGAAATAACCCTAAAAAACGCGTCGAATTAAAATAAAAGCAAAAAAATAATGTGTAATAACGCCAAAATTCGCATCAAAAGCAGGAAAAAGGTATAATTTTGTGATGTCGAAAGAAAATGACAATTTGACAAACGACAAAAAACAATAATAATAACATAAAAACGCTAAGTTTATGGCATCATTAAGATTCAAAGTTGTAAAGGAAGCCTTTCAAAAGAGACCCGTTGAAATGGCAGCCCCAGAAGTACGTCCTTCAGAGTTCTTTGCGAAGTACGTATTCAACAAACAGAAAATGTTCAAGTACCTTCCATTGAAGGTTTACAAGAAAATGGTTGACGTAATCGAGAATGGTGCTCCACTCGACCGCACAATCGCAGACGAAGTAGCACAAGGAATGAAGACTTGGGCAATGGAGCTTGGCGTTACCCACTGCACCCACTGGTTCCAGCCACTGACAGAAGGTACTGCCGAAAAGCACGACTCATTCATGGAACACGACTGGAAAGGCGGTATGGTGGAAGACTTCAGCGGCAAAGAACTTGTACAGCAAGAGCCAGACGCATCTTCATTCCCTTCAGGAGGTATCCGTTCAACTTTCGAAGCCCGCGGTTATTCCGCATGGGACCCAACATCGCCAGTATTCGTAATTGGTGATACCTTAATGATACCAACTGTCTTCGTATCATACACAGGAGAGGCACTTGACTACAAGGTGCCATTGAAGAAAGCGTTGGCCGCAGTAAACAAGGCAGGAACAGCCGTAGCAAAATACTTCGACCCGAACGTAACCAAAGTTACAGCCAACCTGGGTTGGGAACAGGAATACTTCTTGGTAGACGAAGACCTTTATGCAGCGCGTCCCGACTTGGTTTTGACCGGCCGCACACTGATGGGTCACAACTCTGCAAAGAACCAACAGATGGACGACCACTATTTCGGTTCAATACCAGAACGTGTTGCCGCATTCATGCGCGACCTTGAGATACAGGCACTCGAACTCGGCATTCCATGCAAGACCCGTCACAACGAGGTAGCCCCTAACCAGTTTGAAATAGCCCCAATCTTCGAAGAGTGTAACTTGGCAGTAGACCACAACATGCTGTTGATGAGCCTTATGAAGAAGATAGCCCGCAAGCACGGCTTCCGTTGCCTTCTTCACGAAAAACCATTCGACGGCATCAACGGTTCAGGTAAGCACAACAACTGGTCACTGACCACCGACACTGGCGTACTTTTGCATGCGCCAGGCAAAGATGCAGCCAGCAACTTGCGTTTTGCCACCTTCATTGTAGAAACCCTTATGGGTGTATACAAACACAACGGACTGCTGAAAGCCTCAATCATGAGCGCAACCAACGCACACCGTCTGGGAGCCAACGAAGCGCCACCTGCCATCATCTCTTCATTCCTTGGTTCGCAAGTTTCAGGTTTGCTCGACCATATCGAGAAAAACGATACCGAAGACATTTTAAAGGTTTCCGGCAAAAAGGGTTACAAACTCGATATTCCACAGATTCCGGAATTGATGATCGACAACACCGACCGCAACCGAACCTCACCATTCGCCTTCACAGGCAACCGCTTCGAGTTCCGTGCAGTAGGTTCAGAAGCTAACTGCGCATCGGCAATGATTGCTTTGAACACCGCAGTAGCAGAAGCGCTGACCAACTTCAAGACCCGTGTAGACGAACGCATCAAGAAGGGCGAGAACAAGGAAGCCGCCATCTTGAGCGTACTGCGTGAAGACATCAAGACCTGCAAGCCAATCCACTTCGACGGTAACGGCTACAGCGACGAATGGCAGAAAGAGGCAGCAAAGCGCGGCCTTGACTGCGAAAAGAGCTGCCCTCTCATTTTCGACAACTACCTGAGCGAAGAAAGCATCAAGATGTTCCACGACATGAAGGTTATGGAAAAGAACGAGCTGGAGGCACGTAACGAAATCAAGTGGGAAACCTACACCAAGAAGATACAGATTGAAGCCCGCGTATTCGGCGACTTGGCTACCAACCACATCATTCCTATGGCAACCCGCTACCAGAGCGCGCTCATCGACAATGTAACCAAGATGAAGTCCATCTTCGGTGACAAGGCAGACAAGTTGAACGCTAACAACATTGCCATCATCGAAAAGATTGCCGAGCACAACGCATTCATCGCTGAAAACGTTGCCAAGATGATTGA
>ODAI012068796.1_pt1 | contig 33201 bp, 20 predicted proteins | sample 1539321 | NCBI WGS metagenome assembly ODAI01 (sample SAMN02144231, study PRJEB22623) | gut metagenome | biome: sheep rumen | host: Ovis aries | place: New Zealand
ACCTAGCATCTCCTCGGAATCGACCAGGTTTTTGTCACAGCCGAGGGAGATAAACAGGATTTTCATTCACATCACCATGTCTAATCGCCGGATGCGCGGATACTGCTCCTGCAGTACAGCAGCTCTCTCACCGTATACTGCTCCTGCAGTACAGCAGCGCCTCACCGTATACTGCTCCTGCAGTACAGCAGCGCCTCACCGTATACTGCTCCTGCAGTACAGCAGCGCCTCACCGTATACTGCTCCTGCAGTACAGAAGATGCCGCCCTTACAAGGGCTTTGCAGGACAAAGACGCTGCAGCCACACCAGCCGCGCATCCGGCGATAAAGAGTCACGACAGGATCTTATTCTTTGTCCTCACCGGACTCATCGCCATACTCTTCTTCAACTTCCTCTTCGATCATTTCCTCTTCCGGATATTCCTCAGCTGTCTCTTCAGCAGACCCGGCATCCTGCCCGTCGATGATCTCTGAAGCTGAACCTGCCTCTTCTTCCGTGACCACGTCCTCACCCTCGATCATCGCGTCACCATCATTCTCTTCAGCCGCTTCATCCACAATGAAGTCTTCTTCTGCCTCATCCTCGGCGAGAATCCTGATCTCTCCCTGATTCAGTTCATCAACCGCGATAGAGAGAGGTTTTTCGCCTCTGGAAACTTTCACGAGAGGTTCGTCGCCGTCTACGATCTGGCGCGCGCGTTTTGCGGTCGCCATCACGATCGAATATCTGCTGTTGATGACGGGAGTCTCTCCCTCTTCCACATCCTTGTTGACAACTTTCATAAGATCCACGTAGGACGGATGAATCATAAATCTAACCTTTCCTTTCCCGGCCTGCCCGGATACCGACTGTGCGGTGTCCCGTAACCTGCCTTTTCCTTTGCTTTCTTTTGTTCTTATTTATAGCTTTTTCTTATTTATTGCTTTTCTTATTTATTGCTTTTTCTAATTTTTGCTTTTTCTTATTTATTGCTTTAAGGCCTGCTCCTGCAGGTCCGCAGTCTCATTCATCTCATACAGAAACTGCGGCAGCCTTCCCGGGCATGTCATCTTAGCTCTGTAAAGCCACGCAGCACAGCGTTACCCGACTCACAGGATTCCGCGCCTGTGTAAGATACCGCGAAGCCCCACGCGAAATGCCTGCGCAAAGGCCTTCTTTCTCCCGGCATCCGTGATGATCTCTCCGCCTTCTGACGCATTTAGTGATCCGCCGTCGGAAACCGCCTCTTCAGGCATCCGGATGATTCTGTTGAGGGAATCCGCACAGGCATCTACATCATCGTTGATCAGAAGATAATCATACTCGGGGAGCAGCTCCACTTCCCTGTCAGCCTGCCGAAGCCGTTTGTTCGCGGTTTCTTCCTCCTCGGATCCCCTTCCTGTAAGCCTTTTCTCGAGCTCTCCGGCATCCGGAGGAGAGATGAATATCATGGGTGTACCGGGGTATTTATCACGGATCTGCATGGCTCCCTGCACTTCAATCTCCAGCAGGACATCGCGCCCCGCCCTCATGTTTTCAACGACGAAAGCTTTCGGGGTTCCGTAATAGTGGTCCGCATAACCGGCATGTTCCATAAACCCGTCCTGACCGATCAGTTCCTCAAAAGCCTCGTTGGAAACAAAGTGATATTCCACACCGTTTGTCTCGTAGTCTCTGGGCTTGCGTGTGGTCATGGATACAGACAGGACATATCCTTGGTACTTCTCTCTCAGTCTTTTAATCACGGTTCCCTTACCGGCTCCGCTGAAACCGGAAATCACAACCATTTTTCCACTCATGATACACTCACTCCTGTCAGTTATTAAGGGCTCACTCATCCTCGTCTTCCGCGGAGTCATCATTTGCCGCGGCGCGGCCGCGAATCGTCTCCGGCAGCAAAGCCGAAAGGACGATCCGGTCGTTTTCCATGATGATCACCGATTTGGTCTTGCGTCCCTGTGTCGCATCAATGGTCCTGCCGTCATTCTTTGCCTGCGAGACAAGACGGCGCACCGGAGCGGAATCAGGGCTCACGATCGCAATGATCTTCTCCGCGTTTACAATATTTCCGAAACCGACATGGATCAGCCTGCTGCCCGACATCTGTAATCTGACCTGCTTTCTCTTTGTTTGACGAATGAATGCCCGCTGGAATCATTCTATATTCTGGACCTGCTCTCGTATTTTCTCCACGGAAGTCTTGAGTTCGATCGCGTGGTCGGAAATTTCTCTTTCAACCGACTTGGAAAGGATCGTATTGGATTCACGATTCATTTCCTGAGCAATAAAATCAAGTTTTCTGCCGATGCTTCCTCCTTTTTGCAGTTCATCGCGCGTCGCCACGATGTGACTGCGCAGGCGCACCAGTTCTTCATCCACACAGACCTTGTCAGCGTGGATCGTCACTTCCTGCACGATCCTGGCTTCATCAATATCAGCTCCTTCCAGGAGCTCTGATACCTTTTCCCTTAAAGAAGCCCGATAGGCCTCCACAAGCTCAGGTGCCCTCTCCTCGATGAAACCGACATGTCCCAGCATCTCTTCGAGTTTCTCTTCCATATTGGTTCTCAGGAACTCTCCTTCGCGGATCCTGGACTCGTCAAACATCACAGCCGCCTCGCGGATGACCTTTTCCAGATTCTCCCAGATTCCCTCCGGATCGACCGGCTCTTCCTCCATCACGAGAACATCGGGAAACCTGGCCAGAGAGGAGACGCGGACATCATTGTCGATCCCGAATTTCTCTGCCATCTCCTGAAAATATTTCCAGTATTCTCTCGCGATCCGGTCATTATATTTGACCGTCATATTAGATTCCGTCAGATCCTCATAGGAAATAAACACGTCTACTTTTCCGCGAAGCATATGTTTCTTCAATTCTCCGCGGATCTTTGCTTCCAGCTGGTTCAGCTGGCGCGGCATCTTAATACCGATATCCAGATACCTGTTGTTGACTGACTTGATCTCCACCGCGATCCGGCAGGCATCGCTGAGCATCTCGCTCCTGCCGTAACCCGTCATGCTTCTAATCATTCAAAAAAACCTCCTGCTGAAATCCGAAATGTGAATTTTCGGATCCGGGCGGTGCCGGATATTTCTCCGCTTCGTTAACCGCAGACGGTAATTCAAAACCTTCCAGCAAGTATTGCGTGATAAGATAAAAAAACCGGCAGCGGGATTACGGCTCCTGCCTCCCTGAAAGGAAAGCACAGGGCAGAATAAACCAGTAATCATTATAACATTATACTTTCAACCGTCAAGGAAGAAGTGCTATACTATGAGATGCTCTGTCGTTACTCGTCACACCCTGACCAGGGTGTGACGGTAACCTTGCGCGCGGCGACAGCATTGCTTCGCATTGTAAAAGTTGTAAAAGCTTCGCATTGTTACGAAAAACATCTCGGGTTTCGGGTGGGTCTGTACAGTTGCTCAGGCTCGTTGCATTAAAGAAAAAACTCTGAAAACAGGAGAAACAGTATGGCATTTGATGGAATCACCGTCGCCGGTCTTAGCAGAGAGCTTCAGGATTCTCTGACCGGCGGCCGTGTTTATAAAATAGCACAGACCGATAAAAATGAACTCGTCCTCACAATCCGGCTCGCTGCGGAACGGGGAGGCGGTCAGGTCCGCCTCTATCTGTCCGCCGATCCGTCGCTCCCCCTGGTCTACCTGACCAAAGTCAGCCGCCAGGCACCTCTGCAGGCTCCGGCATTCTGCATGCTTCTCAGAAAGCATCTGCAAAACGCCCGCATCATCTCCATCGGACAGCCCGGACTGGAGAGGATCCTACAAATCCGTTTTGAACACCGCAACGAAATGGGCGACCTCTGCACCCATGTGCTCGCTGTGGAGATTATGGGCAAGCACAGCAATATCATCTTCCTCAATGATGATGAGACGATCGTCGACAGCATCCGCCATGTGTCCTCCCTGGTCAGCTCCGTGCGTGAGGTCCTGCCCGGAAGACCTTATTTTATTCCGGATACGCAGTCCAAAAAAGATCCTCTCTCGGAGTCAAGGGAAGGATTTTTCCAGGTGCTGAGCGCAGGCCATATGGAAGTGGCAAAGCTGCTGGTGCGCTCCTACACAGGCTTCTCGCCGGTCGCTGCCCAGGAACTTGTCCACCTGGCCGGCCTGTCCCAGGACCGGTCCGCAGCCCTGCTGCCGGATTCCGAAAAAGAAGCTCTCTGGCAGCGTTTTGGAAACCTGATCTCCAGAATCCGTGAAGGGGATTTTTCGCCTACAATGTACTGCCGGCCCGGCGAAAACGGAAGGCCCGGGGTCCCGGTCGATTTTTCCCTCATTCCTCTCACCCACTACGCAGACTGCGTTCCTGTCCCCTATGAATCACCGTCTGTCCTCCTGGAGGATTTTTACGCCAGGAAGAATCTCTACACCCGCATCCGGCAGCGGTCAGCGGACCTGCGGCACATTGTCCAGACTATTCTGGAACGGGACGTGCACAAATATGACCTGCAGTGCCGCCAGATCAGGGACACGGAAAAGCGCGATAAATTCAAGATTTACGGAGAGCTTCTCAACGCCTATGGCTATTCCGTCCCCGCGGGTGCCAAAAGCTGCGAGCTCGACAACTACTATACCGGCGAAAAAGTCCGGATTCCTCTGGATCCAACCCTCACCGCCCAGCAGAACGCCCAGAAATATTTTGACCGCTATGCCCGGATGAAGCGCACCCACGAGGCGCTGACCCGCCTGACGGTCCAGGTCAAGGCTGAGATAGACCACCTCCGCAGCATACAGAACGCCCTCGAGTTCTCCACGACCGACGCCGACCTGTCCCAGATCCGGCGGGAGATGGAGGAGAGCGGCTATCTGCGCCGCAAATATACCGGCAGGAAAAATGAGCCGAAAAAAGGCCGCGGCCGCGCGCCGCAGAGCAGGCCCCTCCACTATATCAGCAGTGACGGCTTTGATATCTATGTAGGAAAGAACAACACTCAGAACGATGAGATCACCTTCAGGATCGCGGACGGCCGTGATATCTGGTTTCATGCAAATGATATGCCCGGCTCCCACGTCCTTTTGCGCACCGGCGGCAAAACAATGGATGAGATTCCCGACCGTGCCTTCGAGGAGGCAGCCGCCCTGGCCGCCTATTACTCCAGCGGCCGCAGTCAGGGCAAGGTTGAGATCGACTACCTGGAGCGCAGAAATGTCAAAAAGCCCTCCGGCGCCGCTCCAGGCTTTGTCGTCTACTACACAAACTATTCCATCCTGGCCAGGACCGACATCAGCGGCCTTCGCGAGGTAACCGAGTAAATCCCGTGAAGATTCGATTCAGGCGGATCGTCTCGCCCCTCCCGTGAAATCCCAAAACAGGACAGGGGCTGCCCTGCTGATCTGTCCCCGTTCCTCCCGTGTCCGCCACAAGGCGGAGAGCTCATTATACGAACCGTGTCCGTCACAAGGCGGAAGCACATTATACGAATCGTGTCATTATAAGATAAGAAAAAGCACCTGCTGCCCATCCCCTGTCCGCAGACAAGTAAAGGCAGCCGGTGCTTTTATCTATGATGGCCCCGCCAAAAACATATTCATTACACAGTCATCATGCAATCATTACGCAGTTATCATACGATCATTAACCAGTTATCATGCAACCATTACGCAGTTATCATTCTATCATTGCACAGTTATCATTCAATCATTGCACGGTCATTACAGCCACCGGGCCTTCTTCAGAAGACGAAGCAGGGCAGCACCCTTGGGAAGTCCCAGGATGTCTTCCCCGGTAAATCCCCCGAGCTTAATAAGGAGAAAGAAATACACGGGAACAGCTGCGGCAATCGCCGGAATTACGGCGATCAGGTTGCTGAAATACACTCCTGCAAACATAGAGGCAAGTCTGGAAACCGCGAAGTAGACTCCCAAAGTCACCGCCCCCATCACTGCGGCGCTCAAGAGAGGCTTCCCGTAAATCTGCATTGAATCAATTTCCAGATCCAGATAATGACGCAGGAAAATCTCGTTGAGCACGAAAATGACCGCCGAGTAGAGAACACTGACCAGCACCAGGGCATAGATGCCCCAGTCCGTGAAGCGGAGCAGGAAGGCAAGGGCAGCTGTCTGGATGATCAGAGATACTCCTGCGCTGACGATCGGCATATTCATTTTTCCGATCGCCTGCAGAACCGCATTAGTGATCGTCCCCACTGACAGGAAAATAACTGTCACTGCCTGCAGGGCCAGCAGCATGGAAGCCATGTTCAACGTATCCCACTGGGGGAACATCAGCATCGTGACCGGACGGGCCAGCACTGTAAGGCCGACAGCGCAGGGAATTGAGATGATCAGCGCCATGCGGGAGGCATTGACTGCTCTGCGCCTCGTCTCGGCAATATCCCCGGAAGCCTGTGCCATTGAAATGTTGGGAATGATCGCTGCGGACACCGCTGTCGCCACGGAAACGGGAATATTGATGATAACCACGGCTTTATTGGAAAATAAACCGAAAACAGTGGTCACAGCAGCTTCAGCCAGCCCTCTCCCGTTGATCATCATCTTCAGGTAGACAATCTGATCGAGAGTTGTAGTCAGATTCAGAATAAAGCTGCTCAAGATAAAGGGCGTGATCACCAGGATCGTGCTCTTCATTATTTTGATATAAGGCTCCGTTGTCCCGGCATCTTTTCTGATCCTGCGGAAATATCCTGCCCTGTGCCTCATATAGGCGATGGTCATAAACAAAAGTGCGGTGGCAACGCCGCTTCCGGTACCGAGTGCGCTTCCCATTGCCCCGCGCACCGCCAGCTCTGTCTTTCCGGCGTGCGCCCCGGCCGTCCGGATCAGAAACGCTGCGGCTCCGATGCTGACTGCGGCGTTGGCGATCTGCTCAAGAATCTGAGACACAGAGGTCTGGGACATAGACTGATTGGCCTGAAAATAACCTCTCACCGCCCCGAGAATTCCGAACAGAAAGACTGTGGGCGCAAAAACGCGCAGAACAGGGACCGCGTTGGACGGTACGAGAAGAGCTGCCCCGAAATACAAGACCAGGCTTCCCGCTGCTCCGACAATCAGAGAGTAAAGAATCGCACAGTGAAAAGCTCTCTGCGCGTTTTTATACTCCCTCACAGCGATTTTGGCTGCCATCTGTCTGGAGATTGCCGCCGGAAGAGAATTCGAGGACAGGATCAGGATGATCATATAAATATTATAGGCCGCGCCGTAATAGCCGTTTCCCTCATCCCCGATGATCGCCGTCAGAGGCGCCCTGTAGAGAAGGCCGATGATGCGGACCACGATCGTCGCTGCAGCCAGCATACCTGCCTGCACGGCAATCCCGCCTCCAGATGAAGATCGATCCTCGATAGAATCCTGTTCCCTGTCCCGCAGTCTGTCCGGCCCCTCATTCGACCCCGCTCTCTCCTGCTGCCTGCGCAGTTCAGAAGTATCCTGTCGTCTGCCTTTTCTTTCCTTGCTCTTTCTTTTCCTGTCTCTCATGTTTTCCTTTTCTGTCATTTTCAGAACGGCTCAGCCGGCTGAATCAGTTTCTTTTTCTCTTTTACCAAAGTCACAGGGGACTAAATAGTAAAGAATAAATACAACTATAACAATTACCGGACAAAAATCCAATAGGAAAGATACAGCCTGTGTCATAAAGTCCATATCAATATGGCAGAGGCGGCCCTGCCGCTCTCTGCCCCCGACCGGCCCGCGTCCGCCGCAAGGCGGAAAGATTCATTACGCGGGCCGTGTCACAAGAAAGAGTCTCGCTTGCGAGACTCTCGCGCCGAGCGCGGTCGCTTCAGCGACATAATTCCTTGCGCGCGAGTGCGCATCCTCCCGGAGGGGTTTTATCTCATAGGAAATCGCAATTTCCTATGAGATAAAAAAGCGGGGCATCTCTGCCCCGCCGGTTTTGATTTAATTGTGGTATGTGCGGATCCGTCTTCTCCGCTGTACCGGATCAGTCAAGGTCCTCACACGGACCGGAACACGCGCGAAAATGCGAAGCATGGCGTCATGCACGCGGCGCGATGGAGAATAATAATTCCCGGCATCGCGGAAACAGTATCAGAGACGATCCAGGGTCTAAGGCCCGGACATCAGCCAATCAGCCGATCAGCCAATCATACATCTCCTGATACTTGGCAGCGGACTGTTTCCAGGAGAAGTCTGCATTCATGGCGCGCTCGACCATCTTGTTCCACTCGAGGCGCTTGTCATAATAGACCTGCTCCGCGTAGCGGATCGAATGCATCATCTCGTGGGCATTGTAGTTTGCGAATGTAAATCCGGTGCCGGTGCCCTCGTACTCATTGTAAGGCTCGACCGTATCCTTCAGGCCGCCTGTCTCACGGACGATGGGAAGCGTGCCGTAGCGCAGGGACATGAGCTGGGAAAGTCCGCAGGGCTCAAACAGGGAAGGCATAAGGAAGGCGTCGGAGGAAGCGTAAATCTTGTGGGACAGCTCATCCGAATAGTAGATGTTGGCAGAGATCTTGTCATTGTACTTCCAGTCGAAGTAACGGAACATATTCTCGTAGCGCTCTTCGCCGGTTCCCAGAACGACCATCTGGATCGCGTCGAGGGAAAGGATCTCCTCGAGGACATAAGCGATCAGGTCAAAGCCCTTCTGGTCAGTCAGTCTGGAGACAATACCGATCATGAAGCACTTCTCATCTACTTTCAGGCCAAGCTCTTTCTGCAGAGCCAGTTTGTTTTTGACCTTCATCTTGCGGAAGTTCTCAACGGTGTAAGGCTGAGGGATCTTCTTGTCATTATCCGGGGAGAAATCCGTATAGTCGATACCGTTGATGATACCGCGCAGGTCATGGCTTCTGGCATTGAGAAGACCATCGAGACCCTCACCATAGAATTGTGTCTTGATTTCCTCGGCATAAGTCGGGGAAACTGTCGTAATGGCGTCAGCATAAACGATACCGCCTTTGAGCAGGTTGGCATCTTTGTATGCTTCCAGCTTGTCCGGTGTGAAATAGTAGCCTGAAAGGCCTGTGACGTCCTCGACATCGCGGACATTCCACTTACCCTGGAACTTCAGGTTGTGGATCGTCATGACAGACTTGATACCCTGGAAGAACTCACTGCCGGCAAATCTCTCCTTGAGATAGACGGGAACCAGACCGGTCTGCCAGTCATGGCAGTGGATGAGGTCAGGTCTGAAATCGATCGCGGGAAGAGCGGACAGGACCGCTTTTGAGAAGAACGCGAAACGTGTGATTTCAAACAGGGGATCATCTGTATAAGGCTTGTCACTTGTGAAGAAACCTTCATTGTCGATAAAGTAGAATTTGATTCCTTCCACTTCGGCCTGGAGAACACCGACATACTCGCTCTTCCAATGGAAATCCATATAGAAGTGAGTGACATACTCCATCTTATCCTTCATCTCCTGCTTCATGCAGGAATACTTGGGCATGATGACTCTCACATCATAATATTCTTTGTCCAGTTCCTTGGGAAGCGAACCGACAACGTCCGCAAGACCGCCGGTTTTGATAAAGGGAACGCCTTCAGATGCCACAAAAAGTATCTTCTTCATATTTGTAACCCCCTGTTACTGTGATAATATCTCGCTAATACGACTGCAGACTGCAGTTTTCCGTCTGCTTTGTCACATAGAGTTAACAACGATTCAATTCATTATAACCTATTTATGGGAGAATTGCACAAAAAATAATAATAAATGATGGATTTTTCCATGAGAATACTTAAGAAGGCAAAAGCAGTACCTCTGCTGTCTTCCTCCAGCCGGCCACGTCCGCTAAGGAGGTGCAAACTGCATTGCACGGGATGTGTCAGAAGGGAAAAAAACTGCGGTTTCCCAAAGGAAACCGCAGTATCTGTGGTCAACATATTGTAATCACAGCCGAATCTGGTTTAAAACGGCTTATAGATTATGTCAATCACATAACCGGTTGAATCAGGACCGGCTATCTGAAATTATCCATTATTAATTAATCACTTTGCATAATCCGTAACTCTGGACTCACGGATCAAATTAACCTTGATCTGGCCGGGATATTCCATATCGGCTTCAATCCTCTTGGAAATCTCTCTTGCCAGAAGCACCATATCAGCATCACTGATCTGCTCAGGAACTACCATTACGCGAACTTCTCTGCCTGCCTGAATGGCATAAGAATTACTAACCCCTTTAAAACTGTTGGTGATTTCCTCTAATTGTTTCAGTCTTGTCGTATAAGCTTCGAGAGTCTCCCTTCTGGCGCCGGGACGCGCAGCTGAGATCGTATCTGCTGCCTGTACGATACAGGCGATCAGACTGGTCGCCTCAACATCACCGTGGTGCGCTTCCACGGAATTAATGACTGTCTGCGATTCCTTGTATTTTCTGCAGAGCTCGGCACCAAGCTGTACATGAGATCCTTCCATCTCGTGGTCCACAGCTTTTCCGATATCGTGGAGCAGTCCCGCCCGTTTGGCAAGACGAACATCCAGCCCCAGCTCACTTGCAAGAAGTCCGGACAGCTGTGCGACCTCAATAGAATGCTTCAAAGCATTCTGACCATAGCTGGTGCGGAAACGCATCTTACCCAGCAGACGCACAAGTTCCGGATGAATACCATGAACTCCGACTTCGAGAGTGGCAGCCTCACCCTCCTCTTTGATTCTGGCTTCCACTTCACGCTGTGACTTTGTGACCATCTCCTCAATTCTGGCAGGATGGATCCTGCCGTCGACGATCAGTTTTTCAAGAGCCACACGCGCGACTTCACGCCGGATCGGATCGAAGGCAGAAATAACGACTGCCTCCGGTGTATCATCAATGATCAGATCGACGCCCGTCATCGTTTCAAGAGTACGGATATTGCGCCCTTCACGACCGATGATCCTGCCCTTCATCTCATCTCCGGGCAGCTGTACAACAGAAATCGTAGCCTCGGAACAGTGATCTGCCGCACAGCGCTGAATGGCATTGACCACATACTCCTTCGCCTTCTTATCTGCCTCTTCCTTGGCTTCCGCCTCAATCTCCTTGATCATCCTGGCGGAATCCAGTTTCACTTCATCTTCAACAATTTTTAAAAGGTGTTCTTTTGCCTGTTCGGAGGTAAGGCCTGAAATTCGCTCTAGTTCCTGTACGCGCTGCTCATTAAGCTGAGAAACTTCTTTCTGAATCTTCTGCAGTTCCTCTTCCTTAGCCGCTAAATTCTGTTCCCTGCGCTCGAGCTGCTCAACCTTGTTGTCGATCTGCTCTTCCTTCTGCTGAATTCTCCGCTCATTCTTCTGAACTTCATTGCGTCTGTTCTGGATTTCCTTTTCAAGTTCATTCTTGGATTTGAATGTCTCTTCCCGGATCTCCAGCATGGCTTCACGCTTTTTGGATTCGGCTTCGCGAAGGGCTTCGTCAATGATTGACCTCGCCTTTGCATTTGCGCTGTCTACCTTGATCTCATCCTGCTTCCTGTGGTAATCGGAAGTGATGTACCAGGTGACGGGAACTGCTGCAGCCAAAGTCAGAATCACAGCAATAATGATCCCTGCTATCGGCATACAGGAGCACCTCCTTATTCAATTAATCTGTATGTACACATCATTCAGAATGTACGCCTCCGCTTCCCAGACAACAGCAAAGTCCGTATATCCTGAAAGAACATACTCACAACATTTAAAGTTTAATCTTATTGTGTGTCAATGTCAAGGATTAGTTCAGAGTGCAGCAATGAGCGCAGCTGATATTTTGTTACATTTTGTTAATTCTTTATGCGGGCAACATCAAAGCAGAGACGCCCTGATGTCCTCAGCTCCCAGCCGGGGCGTATCCGCCTGGGGAAAAGCATCCGGATCAATTGATCACACGGCAGCGGCAATAGAATATAGTAGAGGCGGCCACACCGCCCTCTGCCCCCGACCGGCCCGCATCCGCCGCAAGTCGGAAAATATATTACGCGGGCTGTGTCATAAAGAGGCCGGTTTGTTCTGCAGAAGAAAACAAACCGGCCTGTAGTCACTGTAATCTTTATTGCAGATCATTCGTCCATGGCACGCCTGATCATTTCCGTTTCAAAACCCTTCCTGTGCAGAGACATCATTGTCTTCTGCTTCAATGCATAATCCGCCGTCCCGGGATCATACCCTCTCTTATGAAGCCAGCGGCGGATCTGGTCCATCTGGGCCTGCTCCGGATCCATTTCCTCTGCGGCAGCCGCAAAGGCTTCTTCAATAAGATTTTCGGGAATGCCGCGCTCCTTCAGATCATGGCTGATACGCAGGCGGCTGCGGTCCCGCAGGTGGCTGCGGACGTAACTCTGCGCGAAGCGCCGGTCATCCAGGTAATGCGCCTCTATCAGCTTTTCAATGCACTCTCCGATGACCGAAGACGGGTATCCGGCTTCCTGCAGCTTTGTGCGCAGGCGGCTCTGAGTATAATCTCTCTTTCCCAGGAGCGTGCCGCAGCGCTGCATGCACGAGGACCGCAGAGCCCGGAAAATCTCCTCATAAACATCATCGGTCAGCTCACAGCCCTGTTCCAGTCCGAAATGACAGACCATTCTCCCGGAAATCGTGAACGGCTCGCCCTCAGCCGGTGTCACCCTCATCCGCACGGATCTGCTCCGCGGTCCCGCCTGCCTGCAGACAGCGCCATCCTCTGTGTTCTCAGGTTCCCCAGCTGTCACTCTGCCATATCTGTCCAGTTTTTCAATTGAGAGAATTCTGTTCAATTAACGTCTCCTGCCCTGTCCCTGCGGGTGTATCCGCTCCGGGTCTTTGTCATTCCTTATCCTCAGCACTGTCCTCCGCTGCCGGAGCGGGAATCTTTGCCCCGTCGGGATCCAGGTTATAGTGCTCGCGGACTTTGCGGTCGATCTCGGCGAGAAGTTCCGGGTGATCCAGCAGAAACTGCTTGGAGTTCTCCCGTCCCTGTCCCACGCGGTTACCCTCATAGTTATACCAGGCGCCGCTCTTGTTGACGATGTCACAGGCTGCCGCCAGATCCAGCACATCTCCGACATAGGAAATGCCCTTGCCGAACATAATATCGAACTCTGCCTCTTTGAAGGGGGGCGCGATCTTGTTCTTCACGATCTTGACCCTGGTGCGGTTTCCGATTATCTCCCCCGCCTGCTTCAGAGTCTCAATCCTTCTCACGTCCATCCTGACAGAGGAGTAGAACTTAAGCGCACGTCCGCCGGTCGTCACCTCCGGATTTCCGAACATAATACCCACCTTCTCACGAAGCTGGTTGATAAATACGACAGAACAGTTGGATTTGCTGATTACCGCGGTGAGTTTGCGCAGCGCCTGTGACATCAGACGCGCGTGAAGGCCCACATGGGAGTCTCCCATGTCACCGTCGATCTCAGCCTTGGGCACGAGGGCCGCAACTGAGTCAACAACAACGATGTCTATGGCACCGGAGCGCACCATAGTCTCTGTGATCTCCAGGGCCTGTTCGCCGCTGTCCGGCTGCGAGATATAGAGGTTGTCAATATCCACACCGATATTCTTGGCGTATACGGGATCCAGCGCGTGCTCGGCATCGATAAAACCGGCAATGCCTCCCCGTCTCTGCACCTCGGCGATCATATGCAGAGTGACCGTGGTCTTACCGGAAGATTCCGGTCCGTAGATCTCTATAATCCTGCCGCGGGGGATGCCTCCCAGTCCGAGTGCGATATCCAGACTCAGGGAACCCGTGGGAATCGTCTCCACATTCATCTGGGCTGCGGGATCTCCCAGTTTCATCACCGCACCCTTGCCAAACTGTTTCTCTATCTGTGAGAGCGCTGCGTCCAGCGCCTTCTGTCTGTCATCTTTCGCAATAGCCATCTTTACTCTTTACCTCCATGTCAATGCGCTTTGTGCGCGGATCTGCGGGGAGAATCACGCGGGGGTGATTTCTCCTTCCTGTCCCGGAGACGTCCGGTCCTCTCAATACAGGCTCCTGATGCCAAAAACATATTTCCCCCCGGTCAGGGAATGTCAGGGCTCATCAGGCACAAACATCCTGTTTGGAAATCTGCGCAGCAGCGCGGTTTTCATGCTTATCTTTTTAAGTCCGGTGCACCCATGTGCAGCCCGCCGGATCGTCAGCCAAAAGCAGAACACTCGCTTCAGAACATTTGTTTCTGTGAACATCTGTTCGTAAGTCAGTATATCATTCTCCTTCTCCATCCGCAAGATATTTTTCATAAAATTCAGGAAGATATTTTTAACTCAGGCAGATGTTTTTCCTAACTCAGGCAGATATTTTTCCTATAGATCATGCCCTTCTTATTTACATAATCACACCCTCATTATTTTACAGAATATCTGACGGAGATTTTTTTCATATGTATAAGCCGGATATTTATACATAAAAAATAAGGAAATCTCTCCCGGCCGGAACCATCCTGCTTTTGGCACATTGTCAGGACAGCCCGGCTCCCCGGGGAGTATTTCCTCTTCGTTCTTCGCAATGATGACTTGCCTTCAAAACTGTTTCCAGTATAACCTCACCTCAGGATGCGGTCAATGAAAGTTTATGCCACAGGCGCTGCCCTTTACAGATGCTGCCCTTTACAGGCTCTGCTCTTTACAGGCTCTGCTCTTTACAGGCTCTGCCCCTGCAGCGGATTTGAAGAAAAAAACCTTGCGGGCGCGCATACGACGCCCGGGACCGGCAGCCGGGTCCGGAATTACTTTCCGGCCTCTTCCAGATCCCCGATCATCCCACCGGTCATCCTGACCGCGTTGTTGATCTGCTCCAGGGTCACTTCTCCTTCCCTTGCCAGTTCTTCGGCTGTCACCTTTCTTCCCAGAATCTCCGCAAGCTCCTTGGCTTTGTCTGCAACCAGGTTGACCTCGTCCTCCAGTTCCCGGTCAAAGGCTTTCTCATCCAGCATCGCTGAGATCAGGTCCTCCATACTGTCCATGATGCGTCTGCCCAGTTCGCCCTCTACCTCCTGAGGTCCCTCCAGATGGCCCAGAAGTGTCACACCCGTCACAAGAGCTTCGTTTCCGGCCCCGATCAGGTCCTCGGCACTCACTCCCTGACCGGCATACAATCTCGCAATCTCCACGACCTTCCCCAGCATCTGTTCCGTGAGTTCTTTCTGGGCGGAAGCTTCGCCCGCCATAGCTGAAATCTTCACGGCATCCAGAACAGAATCGGAGAGTACAGGTATCTCTTCCAGCATCTCCTTATATGACTGGAGAAAATCTCTCTCCTCAGCCGGAAGATCCTCAATATCTGCGCCGTCTGTGCTGTCGCTGCCGACAGTAATCTTATGCGCCTTCAGATACGCTTCAACCTGATCCAGCTGCGCCTGTTCCAGTTCAAGCGGTCCGAATCTCTCCGCGATCTCGCTGCGCCTGATGACTCCCCCGCTCCTGCGCGCCTGTTTCAAGGTTTCCTGCAGAGTTTTCATAAACTCCTGCTCTTTTGCCACTTCCCTGTCATTCATTTAAATAAATCCTCTATTTTCCGGCAGCACAGCCTGCCAATCGTCAGCGGCTCTGGCCCGGGTCACGGTATCATATGCGGTTTTTCGCCTTTTTTGACATGTACATGTGAAAAAAGATGGTCACGGCAATACTCGAGTCCGCCCTCGCACTTGGTACAATAGCGGAATTCCAGCATATCGCCGTCCTTTTCGGTGCGTCCGCAGATGGCGCATCTGTGCATTGCGCCGGGTTCGCCCGCAGGACTGGTTTTCCTGCCCTCCTGGACAGATTTGCGGAATTGACGGCGCCGTCTCATCTCCCCGGGTGAATAGCTCATCCAGTTTCTGGATCTCATAAAAAGCAGAACGACATTCAGCAGTGCTGCGGCGATCACGAAACGCTCGGCGCTGTTCCCGGAAATCATGCTGAGAATAAGGAAGCCCACATCGACCCAGCCCAGATACTTGACTTTGAGCGGCAGGATGAAAAACAGATATACCTGCGCCTCGGGAAATGTCAGGGCAAAGGCCAGGAAAATGCACATATTTATGTAATAAGTGCTGAAATAGGAAGCGCCCACCCGGCAGGAGTACTCCAGGGACATGCCGGACAGTCCCGAGATCCTGAGAAAACCGGTCCACAAAAAAGCGCTGACCACTGTCAGGATTATCCCCAGGAATACATAGACATTATATTTATAATCTCCCCAGACTCTCTCGAGCGACGTGCCGATATTGTAATAAAAATACAGCATGATCGCTACGAAGAAATAATTGGAGCCTGCATCCGGCGGCACCAGAAGCCAGGAGACCAGCCGCCAGATCTGGCCGTGGAGAATAGCGGAGACATCCAGTGTCAGAAGCGAGAAAATCGCAGGCTGTACAAAATAGAGAACATATCCGACTATATATAATACAACCAGCTTCAGCGAAAGATTACTGACGGCATATTTCCCGAATCTTTTTTCAAAATTGCTCATATATTCCTCCCGGATTTAAACTCAAATATCAGGATTCTCTCCCGTTCAGGGATGGCCGTGCTCCGGCATGCTGTGAAAGAGTGAAAAACGCTCAAAACAGAAAAATAGAATAGATAACATTTTATCATCGGGCAGTCAGATTGTAAACTGCGGCCTATGTGTTTGAGGAGAGCAGCCTATATGTTTGAGGAGAGCAGGCAATCACCCTGCGATTGATTTTTCACGCCCCTTCTATTATAATTACAGTTTCAGGAATACACTCAAAACAGCTGTCTTCAGCATTCTAAAAACAGGCAGTTACAGACCGGGTAAGCACGGCTGTTCAGAACCTGCGGTGAAATAACCTGATCATTTTCCGCAGATCCAACTGTACATAACCTGTTAATGCTCTCTGCTGCCCGCCTTCGCGCCGCAGACGGACAGGCTTGTTTTCTCTGTTTATAAAACTTAAAACGGGGTCTGCCCCGTGTAATAACTCTATTGAAAGGAGCTCCCAATTTGATTTCAAGAGACTACACCCTGGGGATCGATATCGGATCCACCACCGTAAAGATTGCGGTTCTGGATGCTTCCTGCAAGATCATGTTTGCCGACTACCGCCGCCATCACGCTGATATTCAGGGTACACTGCGCGAACTCGTCCAGGATGCCCTGGCACAGCTCGGTGATGTCACCGTACATCCGGTCATAACCGGTTCCGGCGGCCTTACTCTCGCCAACCACCTCCACGTGCCCTTCGTACAGGAAGTCGTCGCCGTATCGACCGCCCTTGAAAAAATTGCTCCCAAGACCGACGTCGCGATCGAGCTGGGCGGAGAAGACGCCAAGATCATCTATTTTGAAAACGGCAGTATCGAACAGCGCATGAACGGAATCTGCGCCGGCGGCACAGGCTCTTTTATCGACCAGATGGCCAGCCTCCTGCAGACCGACGCGGCGGGGCTGAATTCCTTTGCCCGCGGCTACCGTTCGCTCTACACGATCGCGGCCCGCTGCGGCGTTTTCGCCAAGTCTGACATCCAGCCCCTGATCAACGAGGGCGCCACACGGGAGGATCTTGCCGCCTCCATTTTCCAGGCCGTAGTCAACCAGACTATCAGCGGACTTGCCTGCGGCAAGCCCATCCGCGGACATGTGGCTTTTCTGGGCGGTCCCCTGCACTTCCTTCCCGAGCTCAAGAAGGCCTTCGTGCGCACCTTGAAGCTCGATGAGGAGCACACCATTGATGTGGAGAATTCACATCTGTTCGCCGCCATGGGAAGCGCCATGAACGCGCAGGAAGACAATTCCGTGTCCCTGTCAGGAATGGCCGAAAGACTTTCCGGAAAGCTCCATATGGAGTTTGAGATCGGACGCATGGATCCCCTCTTCTCTTCAAAGGAAGAGTATGATGAGTTCTGCCGCCGCCACGAAAAGGCGCGTGTGCAGCGAGCGGACCTGTCCGAATATCACGGAAAATGCTTTCTGGGAATCGATGCCGGCTCCACCACCACCAAGCTTGCCCTGGTCGGGGAGGACGGCTCTCTTCTCTACTCTTTTTACAGCAACAATAACGGCAGCCCCGTCAGGACTGCCATCACGTCGATGACAGAGCTCCACCGTCTGCTTCCCGCGGACGCGCAGATCGTCCGCAGCTGCTCGACCGGTTACGGCGAAGCCCTGCTGAAGGCAGCCTTCATGCTGGACGAGGGAGAAGTGGAAACCATCGCCCACTACTATGCCGCTTCCTTCTTCGACCCCGAAGTGGACTGCATCCTGGACATTGGCGGCCAGGACATGAAATGTATCCGCATTAAAAATCACGCGGTCGACAATGTCCTGCTCAATGAGGCCTGCTCCTCAGGCTGCGGATCTTTTATTGAGACTTTTGCCAAATCCCTGGCTTTTTCCGTGGAGGATTTCGCAAAGACGGCTCTCTTCGCGAAGCACCCGATCGATCTGGGCACGCGCTGCACCGTCTTTATGAATTCCCGTGTCAAGCAGGCCCAGAAAGAGGGCGCGGATGTCTCGGATATCTCAGCGGGACTCGCCTATTCTGTCATCAAAAATGCCCTCTTCAAGGTCATCAAGGTGTCGGATGCTTCCCAGCTTGGCAAAAATATTGTCGTCCAGGGCGGAACCTTCTACAACGATGCCGTTCTGCGCAGTGTGGAGACAATCTCCGGCGGTCAGGTTACCAGGCCAGATATCGCCGGTATCATGGGCGCCTTCGGCGCGGCACTGATCGCCCGCGAGCGCTACGACGGCAGGCAGAAGACCACCATGCTCTCCTTTGACGAGATCGAAAACCTGCAGTTCGAGACCACACTGACGACCTGCGGGCGCTGCACCAATAACTGCAGACTGACGATCAATCACTTCCTGCGGGGTGACAGCGAAGAATCCGCCTTCGAGGACCGCGTCCCCGTGACCGGAGAAGGCGCTCAGTCCTCCGGTTCATCAAAGAGTTCAAAAACAAAGTACCAGAAATCTTTGAAAAAAGATTCCGACAGTCTCTCTTCACGCGCCGCCAGGGCTATCGAAGGTTCGATCGTAGGTGAGGCCGCGGGAAAGGCCAGAGAAGCGGCAGAACATGCAAGGGATACCGCCCTTGAGACCGCCGGACACGCCAGAGATACTGCCCTTGAGACCGCCGGAAAGGCCAGAGACACCGCTCTCGAGACCGCGGAGAAGGCCGCCAGGGCTCTCGGTGTTGATTCCGCCAAAGCACCTTCAAAGACTGCTTCTTCAAAAACATCCAGATCCTCCGATAAAGCCCGCAGGCAGCACGAGCCTGCTCAGGAGCGTCTGTTCATCTCCGGCAACCGCTGTGAGCGGGGCCTGGGCAAAGAAGCCTCGCAGAACAACATGCCCAACCTCTACAAATACAAACTCGGCAGGATCTTCGGCTACCGTCCGCTGCCCGCGGACCAGGCGCCCAGAGGCACTGTCGGTATTCCCCGTGTCCTGAACATGTACGAGGACTATCCCTTCTGGGCTGTTTTCTTCGCGAAGCTGGGCTTCCGCGTAGTGCTCTCGCCGCTCTCGACACACCGGATCTACGAAATGGGCATAGAGTCGATCCCCAGCGAGTCCGCCTGCTATCCGGCCAAGATTGCTCACGGACACGTCATGTGGCTGATCGAAAAAGGGGGGGATTTTATTTTCTATCCTTCCCTCTTCTATGAGCGCACAGAGTTTGCCTCTTCGGACAACCACTACAACTGCCCGATCGTCACCTCCTATCCGGAGAATATCCGCAATAACGTGGAGGAGATCACGGACGGCAAAGTAAAATTCCGCAATCCTTTCATGGCCTTCACCAGCGTCCGCACCATCACGGAAGCTATGGAGAGAGAATTCGGCTCCGATATCCCCGCTGAGGAGATCCGCGCCGCCTGTCAGGCCGGCTGGGAGGAGCTTGAGCAGTCCCGCATAGATATCCGCAAAAAGGGCGAAGAAGTCCTTAAATTCATGGAGGAAAACCATGTCAAGGGAATCGTCCTGGCGGGACGCCCCTACCACATCGATCCCGAGATCAACCACGGCATCCCTGAGATGATCACCTCCTACGGTATCGCGGTTCTCTCGGAGGATTCCATCTCCCACCTGTCCACCCCGGACAGGCCGATCACCGTCCTGGATCAGTGGATGTATCATTCGCGCCTGTACGCGGCGGCCAACTATGTCCGCCTGCGGGACGATCTGGAGATGATCCAGCTCAATTCCTTCGGCTGCGGCATCGATGCCGTGACCACGGATCAGGTCAATGATATTCTGGCAGGCTCCGACAAGATCTACACCTGCCTCAAAATCGATGAAGTCAACAATCTGGGCAGCGCCCGCATCCGGGTGCGGTCTCTGATCGCCGCCATCCGTATCCGCGACGAAAAGAATACAAAGCGGAAAATCCGCTCGACAGCGATCAAAAAAGTGCCTTTCACCGTTGAGATGCGCAAAAACTACACGATCCTCTGCCCTCAGATGTCACCGATCCACTTCGAGCTTCTGGAGCCGGCGATCCGGGCCTGCGGCTATAATCTCGTGGTTCTGCCCAACGACAACCGCCGGGCAGTCGACTTCGGACTCAAATATGTCAACAACGACGCCTGTTATCCTTCCCTCTTCGTGGTCGGCCAGATCATGGAGGCTCTGGATTCGGGCAAATACGACCTGGACAGGACAGCCGTCCTGATGACTCAGACAGGCGGTGGATGCCGGGCTTCCAACTATGTGGGCTTTATCCGCCGCGCGCTCACCAAGGCAGGCATGGGCCAGATCCCGGTAGTCTCCGTCAACATGTCCGGCCTTGAAGAGAATCCGGGCTTCAAGCTGAACCTCAAGATCATCACCCGCGCCGCCTACGCCATCGTCTTCGGCGATGTCATGATGCGCTGCGTCTACCGCATGCGCCCCTATGAGCTCAAAAAAGGCCATGTTGAAGCCAAACATCAGAAATGGCTGCAGATCTGCACCGATTTTCTGACAAAGACAAACGGACTCAACCTTCCCAAAGTCCAGCGCCTGGCCGTACAGATGATCCAGGACTTCGACTCCATCCCGATCCGGGAAGAGCGCCGTCCCAGGGTAGGCATCGTCGGCGAGATCCTGGTCAAGTATGCCCCTGCCGCAAACAATTACCTGGTCGACCTGCTTGAGCAGGAGGGAGCTGAAGCCACTGTCCCTGATCTGATGGGCTTCATGCTGTACTGTTTCTATAATCAGGTCTACAAGGCTGAGCACCTGGGCACCAGCAAGAAGACGGCACAGAAGAGCACTCTGGGTATAAAGGCTATTGAAGCCGCCTTAAAACCCATTTACAGGGCTTATGAAAAGAGCGTCCACTTTGAGGCGCCCGCCAGTATCTACAAGCTGGTCGAGTATGCCGAGCCGATCGTCTCTATCGGAAACGAGACCGGCGAAGGCTGGTTCCTCACCGGCGAGATGATCGAACTGATCAAAGACGGTGTTGAAAATATCGTCTGTATCCAGCCCTTCGGCTGCCTGCCCAACCACGTGGTAGGCAAGGGCGTCATCAAGGCGATCCGCAGGGAATACCCCCTGGCCAATATCGCCGCGATCGACTATGATCCCGGTGCCAGCGAAGTAAACCAGCTGAACCGCATCAAGCTGATGCTGGCGACCGCCCAGAAAAATATGATCAAAAAGAAAAACGGTCAGCTGCCCGGCACTCCCGGCGATGCCGCAGCAGAGGATCAGGACCGGATCACCGCCGAGAGAACCGCTATGGAGCTCGCGCCGGATATCGACAGCGACAACGCTTCGATCGGATGTGTGCCCGGCACTGAAGAGCCCGTCTCATCCGAAAAAAGAGCAGAAAGAGCACGCAGGACCTCCTCCGGAAAGAAGAGAAGGCGCGGCCTCCTCAAGTTCTTTTCCGGTAAAAATTAAAGCTCTTTTCCGGTAGAAAATAAAGTTCTTTTCCGGTAAAAAACAGAAGCTCTTTTCCGGTAAAAGACAGAAGCTCTTTTCCGGTAAAAAAAACTGCCTGCCGGCAGTCTCACATTCTCAGTCCTTTTATATTCAGAATCTTACAAACTCGATTTAATTTGTTTCATTTCGGAGGCGGCCCCGGCCGCTTCCGTTTTTTTGCGGGCACTCGCCCATGGCTACAAATATGATCCAAAAAAACAAAAACAAGGAAGAGTATTCATCTGCCGTCTTTTCCAACGGGCTTACTGCGACGAACACTCTTCCTCAGAAAACACCATCCAATGGACTATCCTCCTTTTGTCTGGCTCTCCGCTCTCTTTCCTCTTCACTTTTGTACTGATTGTACTGTGATGTACGCTTCAGATCATGCTGCACATATTGTGCTTTCTCCAGATACAGGTTCAATTCTCATTGAAAGCTATCCTTTCGAAACTTACCTCTCAACCTCTTCATCTACTATCTGATCAGTGTGATGATCCGAAAAAGGACTGTTCCATCCTTGTTCCCATCCTGCACTTTTCCGGTTTCCGAATCCGATTATGTCGGGTTTTTATTCGTCCGGTGCACCCAATGGATTGTGACCTTATCCTTCAAAATATCCGATGCTGTAATTCATCACTTCTCATTGTGTACTCAATTGCGGAAAATATTCAATTGTAACTGCTTTAAGTTGTGACTTAACTGTTTCCGGTGGCGTATGTACCTTCCTTTCCTCTTCCTGATCAATTATCCGAATGTCTGCTGAGGGATCGGAAAAATTTGAGAATCAACAGGTCAGCTAAGGCTGCCTTTAATTGATTCTGCAGAACTGCTCTTTGGAACAGTTCCCGTCTGACCAGTCCTTTGAGACTGATCTTATATCCGAATCCTGTCTCTGCGGACATCTTTAAACTGATATTGAAGAATGATCGGTGATCTTCTCGTCACCTTTTCTTGAAGTACTTTATGTGTATATTATAGCCAGAAGCCCTATATTTGTCAATTAATTTTTCGTTTTTTATGTAAATTATCACTTTTTTCAGATATTTGCATACAATTGTCTACGAGTATTCTTTAAAAGACATTACAGGGCAGGCGTCCGCCGCAAGGCGAAAAAACATATTGCACAGGCACGTGTCAATAGGGCAGAGGCGGCCAAGCCGTCCTGAGTCCTCTCTCCCTCCCTGCCGGACCGTGTCCGCCATAAGGCGGAAAATACGTTTCACGGGCTATATCAAAAAAAGGCGGCACCTTCTGCCCGGTGCCGCCTGATCTTAATTACATCTTTATTTTTATTCTGACTATATAGGTCCTCTGTTCCGGCTTTTGAGTTTCCTGTGAACAAAACAGGTCTGTGTCTGTACACAGTAGGATCAGTTCAGGTTCGTGACAGGCACGGCCTTGATCAGTCCCGGTCAGTTCAGAGGGTATTTGGCTGTGATCTCGGCGATGAGTGCCTTGGCGGGCTCAATGCCGTCTTCTTTGTTCTTGATGACAAGGGCGATTGCCTCGGCTACCTTGTCCATGTCTTCCTCAACCAGACCGCGGGTGGTCGCCGCAGGTGTTCCCAGACGGATACCGCTGGTCACAAAGGGAGAGCGCTGCTCGTTGGGGATTGTGTTCTTATTGGCTGTGATATGTGCCTCATCAAGCCACTTCTCGACTTCCTTGCCTGTCAGGTCCTCTTTGGTAAGATCCACCAGCATCAGATGGTTGTCTGTGCCGCCGGAAACGATCTCCACATCCCTCTTCTGCAGGCCTGCGCAGAGTGCCGCGGCATTTTTGACGATCTGCTCCTGGTAAGTCCTGAAAGAAGGATCCAGAGCCTCTTTAAAGCAGACAGCCTTGGCTGCGATCACGTGCTCAAGCGGGCCGCCCTGTGTGCCGGGGAAGACGCACTTGTTGAAGTTGTATTTCTTGGCAGTCTCTTCCATAGCCAGGATCAGGCCGCCTCTGGGTCCGCGCAGGGTCTTGTGGGTAGTGGTCGTCACGACATCCGCATAGGGGAAGGGGCTCGGATGAAGGCCCGCGACAACGAGACCAGCGATATGAGCGATATCAGCCATCAGGACTGCTCCACAGGCATCAGCCGCCTCGCGGAACTTCTTGAAATCAATGGTCCTGCAGTATGCGGAAGCACCTGCGATGATCATTTTGGGCTTTGTCTCAACAGCGATCCTCTTGAGCTCGTCATAATCGATGAAACCGTTCTCATCTACTCCATAAGGTACAATATTGTAATATGTGCCCGAGATATTCGCGGGGCTGCCGTGTGTGAGGTGTCCGCCCTGATTGAGGTTCATACCCATCAGAGTATCACCGGGCTCCAGAATAGCAAACTCGACCGCAAGATTTGCGGAGGCACCGGAATGAGGCTGTACGTTCGCATAAGTGCAGCCGAAAAGCTTCTTGGCGCGCTCGATCGCAAGCGTCTCCACAACATCGATCACCTGGCAGCCGCCGTAATAGCGCTTGCCGGAATAACCTTCCGCATACTTGTTTGTGAGAGGACTTCCCATGGCAGCCATGACCGCTTTGCTGACCCAGTTCTCAGATGCGATCAGTTCGATATGATCATTCTGACGCTGAACTTCCTGCTCAATCGCGGCGGCGATTTCCGGATCGACTTTTCTTACTTCTTCAATCGAATACATTTACTTCCTCCTGACACACATTTAGATATAGAACTTATAGATTTGGAACTTATGGATATAGATATATGATAATGTGTTTTCCCTAAAAAACTATTTCTGTCAAAATATAGAGTTTTGAACAGCCACAATGAAGAATATAGCAAGAACCATTTCATTTCGCAAGTATAAAAAAACATAAACATTGTGCTTTTATAATACACTCTATAGATAATATGTTACAAATCATGCGGTTCCCGGTCCGGAAAAAGGCATTTTTGTCCGCTTTCTGCCTTGTCTTCGCCTCCCTTTTCCAGGGGACAGATGCAGGTTCTGCCTCGCCTTCGCCTCCCTTTTCCAGGGGACGGATGCAGGTTCTGCCTCGTCTCCGCCTCCGTTCCCGATTGAAGGGATAAGACATTTCGTTACAGTACAGACCCGCCTGAAATTCGAGGTGTTTTGCGCGGCTTTTTCGCGCAAAACCCGGGTTGTACGGCGCGCGGCGGCGCATATGCGCATTGGAATCGCCGCGCGCAGCGTTACATGTCCACGCACTTCGAGGTGGCGTGGACAGTAACGACATTTCTCTGTCAGAGAGCTGTCAGAAGGCCCGTAAAAATACTCAAAATACAGTGAAACTCATTTAAAAAGCGTTTAAATACGTGAAATATTTATTAATTATTGGTTTTTCCTCTTGCCAACCGGTGTTTTTGGCGATAATATCGCCTTGTGCGCTGGATGCGCGAAGAAACACGCTGCTTTCATCACACTTAATTGCGGCAGACAGCCGTGAGGGTACAATATGGTCAGATATATTATTAGAAAGAGAAAAGTAGAAAAAAACAATACAAATAACAATACAAATACAGCAGTATCAGGCACAGGCAGGGTCCTTTCTGCAGGAAAGAGGTTTCTCCCGGAAATCCTTCCTCCTGAAAAAATCAAGGTGCTGACCCCCATGATCTGCTACATGCTCGCCTACATGGTTTCCTTTATGCTGATCGAGCAGTGGAACAGGCTTCATTACACAGTGATCCACACAGTCGTCGACGATGTGATTCCCTTTGTTCCGGTTTTCGTCATTCCTTATCTGCTGTGGTTCCCTTATGTGACATGCGCCATCCTCTTCCTCCTGATGGTCAATGAGGATGCTTATCACAAGCTGTGTACGGTTCTGGCGATCGGAATGACGGTTTTCATCGCAGTGTCAATAGTTTTTCCCAACATCCATCTGCTGAGACCGGAGACAATGCCGGTGGACAATGTGTTCACCCGGATGGTCGGAATGCTGTATCTGGCGGACACACCCACCAACCTCACTCCCAGCATTCACGTATTCAACAGTCTGGCTGTCGTTGCTGCCATGTGGCAGTGGAACTGGAAGACCGATACCGGAAAACTTTACTCCGCACGTGTGCGCGGCTTCTGGAGAGCTGTCACCACCGTCCTCGGCCTGTTGATCACTCTGTCAACAATGTTTATCAAACAGCATTCCTTCTCGGATGTAGTGATCGCGTTCGCGTTTTTCCTGTTCACCTATATCCTGGTGTACAGATTTGAATTTACATTTATCGGCGGCCGCCGCAGAGCCCCTGCGCTGCGTCCCCTGCGCACTCACCAGTGATCCCATCCATTGATCGGGTATCTCTTCAAACTGCATATTTATTATTATCAGAATCATAAATCCGGCTTCGGTACAGATCATCAGTTAAATGACATCTGGCCCTGGCCGGATTATTTTTTTCATTACACGGGCCGTGTCATACAATTCAAGGACCCGCCCGCGAGTCCTGCGAACCGGATGCGGGTTTCTTTTTTTCGAGCCTGTCCCACGACTGTTTTTAGCGGTGGGTAATTGCGCAATGAAGAAAACTGCGGCAGGATCCAGCCGGATCCTGCCGCCGCAAAATTATCTTTATTTCAGCTGAGCTTCATGTGAGCTTCCTGCTCCTCACTCAATGCTCACTCAATGTCCGGTTCTTCCTCCAGTATACTCATGATACGCGCTGCGTTCTTTTTCACGCTGTACCAATCCGGTTCTGTCGTGGATGCCATTCCCGCCGAGTAAGTGTATCTCAAACCGCCCTCGCCGCTGGCGGCTGCCTGCCGCAGGATCAGCCAGTCGGTTCCCTCCGACAGCTGCTGGTTGATCAGCTCCGCGATCTTTGACTCAGGAAGGTCGGTCTGGAAAGAGCCGTGCATGCTTTCGATCAGGGCGTTGGCATTTACGATCAGCGCTGGTGACATCACCTTTTCTATGATCGCCTTGAGAACAGCCTCCTGGTCCCTGCCTCGCTGGTTGTCGCCGTCGGGGAAGCTGAACCTCTCACGGCAGAACGCCAGGGCCTGACGCCCGTTGAGATGGTTCCAGCCCTTGTTGATATAGACCTCGGAGTCTGTATAGCATTCGAATTCATAATCCGACCAGACGTCCACTCCGTCGATCGCGTCCACAATATCGATCAGGGTCGTAAAATTGACGCGAACATAATTTGTGATGTCGATTCCGTACAGCGCCTCAAGTGTTCTGATCGAGGCATCTTCACCATAGATACCTGCATGAGTCAGCTTGTCGCGCTGCCCGTTCGTGACCCCGGGAATCTCCACATAAAAGTCACGGGGAGTGCTGGTCATGAGGATCTTTTTCGTCTTTGGATTGATAGTGACAATGATATTGACATCGCTGCGGCTGTTCTGGGAGATGTCTCCCTTGACATCAATACCGCTGATCAGGAGATTAAAGGGTTCACCGGGCTCGACGTACTCGTAAGCCAGTTCTGTGCGGATTTCATGTGTATCGATCACCCTTGTACCGGTTGAGAAAGAGTCCAACACTTCCTCCAGGATCGGACCATATGCCTCGCGGTATATAATGACGTCTACTTCCTTGTCCACCAATAGAGCCTTGACCGCCTCCGACGCAGTGCTGTATTCCCTGAATTCAATTTTCTTGCCGGTCTTCCGGGTCAGACTCTGCTGCAGGGCTGTCTTTTCATCTTTGCTGAGATCATCTACGATGCCGAAAGAATAGTCTGCAGTATCTTTGATCGTCTCCGCGGGATCGTCGCTGCGTATGACGACATCCAGCGTATCTACTTTATAAGAACTCTCAGAGCTCTTGAGCAGTTTCATCGTCTTGTACAGGTAAGTGCTCCCGACCAGCTGTACGGAAATCACGAGAATACTGAGCACAACAGCAATAATTCTCGTTGTCCGGTTGCGTATACTGACCAGCAGGACAGCGATCAGGACCAGTGCCGCCAGTCCGCCGAACGTCATCAGGACATATTTCCAGGGAATCATGCCCGTCCCGTTCATTAAATAAATAAAAAGAGCCGCTGTGATCGCCTGGACGAGAGTGAGCACAGCTCCGAGCGCATGCAGGTTCCGGATCAGACCCGGATTCCTGATGACTTTCTTTTTTACGGAAGAACTCATCTCTTTCGTCTTCTCGCTTGTCTTTTCCTTTTTTGTATTTGATGACATTCTATCTCTCCACCCCCTTTTGCATGGGGCATCATATCATTTTTTCACACCTGATGCAACTGAACAAACTAAAAAGGAATTATTCTCCCGTATGATCATTCCCGTGAGCCTGTACCCGTAGACACAGCCTGTATCCAGAGCGATCATGCCGGTCGGGGGAAGAACTGTCCAGACATTCTCGCGGATCATTCCGACATCCTCTCCCAGAAAATAGAGCGGACCCTTATAGGGCGTATGGCCGGTCAAAACCAGTTTTCCGCTGTAGTCCGTATCCCTTCCCCAGATCAGCGTATCGATCGTGTTCTTCAGAGGATCGGGATCTTTGAGACAGGCATGAACGCAGTTGAAGCTGTCAGTTACGTGATAATAAGGCATTTCAAGATACCAGTCAAGATATTCCTGGATCCTGTGCTTATGATGAAGAAAAGCGTAGACCGTCTTCTCACCGCTGTTATAGTACCACAGGTCCTTATCCCTGCCGCCGTTTTCAACGGCATCGAGCATCATCTGCTCATGATTTCCTCTGATCAGGATACATCTTTCACCCATCCGCTCCTTCAGACCGCGCAGGTAAAGAAATGTCTCGTAAATCATTGGTCCTCTGTCAATGGTATCCCCCAGGTTAATGAGCGTGTCGGTCTCTTCGTCAAAAGACATTTTTTCCAGAAGAGCTCTGCATTCGTCATAACATCCATGTATATCTGTTATGATCAAAGTTCTCTTTTCCTTATTCATTACGGATTCCTCATTCTTCATCGGGATCCCGGTCCAAGTCGTCATCCTCACCGGATTCCACGCCCCAAGCCTCCTCACCGGGGTCCCCGTCCAAGTCGGCATCCTCACCGGATTCCACACCCCAAGCCTCCTCTCCGTCTGCGGAAAGAGCATTCAGAGCATTTTTCAGAGCATCTCCCCCGGCCTTGTCTTCCAGGAAGCAGAACAGCCCCTGAACCTCCATCTGGGCGTCCGCAATGACATTCAAAAAACTGTTGTAATAATCGGCGAGACTTGCTGCTGCCTGCCCGCAGTTTTTAAAATAGATACATGCATCGTCCAGTTCTGTCAACGAGTCATAAAGCGCGTCGAGATTTTCCCCATACCATTCCGGCAGAGGAAGCGACTTTTTCAGGCACGCATGAAAGGATTCTTTATCTGTTACACCGGAAAAGTCCACAACATATTCTTCCATAATCACCTCTCATAAGGCTGATCGGGAAAACGACCGCCCTGTTGGAAAACTGTTTCTGTCAAAAACGTTTTTTCCTCTGTTTCTTCTATAATAAATTTCTTCTATTAATTACAATTCTTCCACAAATAATTACAATTCTTCCACAAAAATTTTCTTCCATAAAACTGTCCGGCGTAAAACACTCCGGCGCAGAGCTGTCCGGCGCTAAACATTACGGTGTAAAACATTCCGATGTAAATTACTACGACGCAGTACAGTCCGGCCTTTACTATTTTTCATATAAAAGGGTGAAAGACCTGTAGTGGTCATTTGTATAGTATATCCTGCCGTCATCCGAAAAGACCAGTCTTTCCGCTCCTCTGCTATTCTTCCCCAGGGTATTGATATCACACTCGTGGTATTTGCCTTTAGGGAGGATTTTCTCATAATTGCCGAACGAGTCTCCTCCAATGCACATTCCCGGAGCATATTCCTCGAGAGAACCCCTGGACCATCCCAGCTTCTTCGCTTCCTTCTTGGTCATGAAATTGTTGGGGAGTCTGCCGTAGGTGTGGAGATAAAGTGAAACGTCCTCTTTGGTGGTGTAGACGCCGTTCTCGCTGATCTCTCCGCCGCTTCCCTCATATTCATCTCCGTAATCCCGGTCTTTATTGCCGCTGCCGGATCCGTTCTGCTGCTCACTGTACCCGCTGTCTTCCGGGTCTGTATCCCCGCCTTCATCGTCATCGGCTACAGAATAGCTGTCGTCTCCGGAGTAGTTCTCACCGTCATCGGATGCATTCCAGTCCTGCTTTTCTTCGCCTTCGTTTTCATCTGAGTAGGTGTCATCTCCGTATGTTTCTCCGTCGGTTGTGTAACCGTCTTCTCCCCATCCGCTTTCATCCCCGGATGAGTTGTTTGTTTCCTCCCCCCCGGACTCATACTCCGTATTGTCCGCAGACTGATTTTCCTGAGTTTCCTGTTCTTCGACCGATTCCTCGACCACAGGCAGCTCAGTCTGTTCCACACTGCCGGAGCTTTTTCCTCCGCATCCTGTGCTCAGAGCCACAGCCGCGCAAAGGAAAGAAATCATCAGCAGATTTTTCCATTTTTTCACAAAGCTCTTCATCACAAACCCTTTCTTATTCATGAAATGTTGTTTCGAGTACTTCTATTCATGCCAGTGCCTGCAGCGCGGCCCGCACCCTCACTTCTGACGCGCTCTGATCCTTCCATGTGCCTGAAGGACCGGAGTGAGTGTGCGGATGATCGTCTGTATGTCCACAGGCTTTGCGATAAAGGCATCCATGCCTGCCTCAAGGCATTTGCGCATATCTTCCTCAAACACATTCGCTGTCATTGCGATGATGGGAATCCCCGCGTGATCCAGATCCTGCATTCCCCTGATTCTGGCTGTCGCCTCATAGCCGTCCATAACGGGCATCTGCACATCCATCAGAATCACGTCATAATATCCCTTCCGGGAAACTGCCACCTTGCGCACCGCCTCGCGGCCGTTCACGGCGCAGTCAGTTTCAAATCCTGCTTCCCGCAGTATCTCACAGGCGATCTCCATATTGAGTTCATTGTCCTCCACCACAAGAATCCTCTTGCCGCGGGGATCCAGTTCCACGAAAAGTTCTCTTGCCGAAAGGTCCCGTTCTCCCTTCTTGAGAATCTGACCGGGAACAGTTTCCTCTATTTCTTTATCTTCTTCCGGTTCTTTAGCCGGATCTGTCCCGGACTCCGCCCTGTATGAGCTGTCGAAGTCCGGTGCGGTATCCGCGCCCCGGCTTCCTGCGTCTGCCACGGAATCCGTCCCGCTCAGCAGATCGGAAGGCAGAAACAGGTCATCTTTTTCCTGCAGATGCAGGAAGAGATGGATGATGATCTCCGTCCCTTTTCCCTGCTCCGTCTGTATATCGATCGTGCCTCCCATGGCCTCCACGATTCCTTTGCAGATTGCCATGCCGAGTCCGTTTCCGGGCACCCGGCTCAGGGTGGAATTATTTTCTCTCTCAAAAGGCTCAAAAATACGCGCGACAAAATCAGGGCTCATACCGATCCCATTGTCCCGCACCCTGATTGAAATCAAGGCATAGCCGGCGGGAGCCGGCGCTTCCTCCACAATCTCCAGCGAGATTTTTCCTCCGGGACCTGTATATTTCACGGCATTTCCCAGGAGATTCAGAAGGAGCTGGCGGAAGACCAGAGGGTCAAACCTGTATTTCATTCCGCTTACGGATTCAGCGCAGACCACAAAATTCTGTTCCTTCTCACGAATCTGTGGAAGAAGCGCGCTGCGCACATAGGTGATGGTATCATTCAGGTCGGCATTCACCTCGTGCAGCTCCAGTCTGCCGCTCTCGATCCTGCTCATGTCCAGGACGTTATTGATCAGATTCATCAGGTGATCGCTGGAGTCTATAATCTTGTGCAGGCAGTCAAGCACCCGCTCCTTTTCATCCAGATGTCCCATGGCAATATGGGTGAATCCCAGAATTGCGTTCATAGGTGTCCGTATATCATGGGACATATTAGTCAGAAATATGCTCTTGGCCCTGTCTGCGTTTGTCGCGCGCTCCAGCGCGTTTTCCAAAAGGGCCCGCTGTTGTTCCTCGCTGCGTTTTTCCTCTGTCTTATCCGCGAATCCGATGATCAGTTCACTCAGCGGTGTATCCAGGGTTCCGGTCCTGACGATCTTCGCCTGCTGGTAAAACGCCCCGCCGCTGTCCTGTGTTCTGAAGATGAAGGAGAAGACCTCCTTCCCTTCCATATTTCTGCGAAGAACATCAGGGCGGAGAAAATGTATGAATTTTTCCTGGTCCTGGTGGAAAACACCTTTCTCCACAAAGGCATCGACTGTATCGGCATAAGAAGGCACAAAGCAGTCAGAATACTTTCTCATAACCGTTTCGTTGCGCCGGTAGATCACGTAACTGTCCGATTCCAGATTGACCAGAAAAGCGGTTGTATAATCCCGGGAGAGGGCCGAGATCATGCGTTTCCTGCGGTCACTCTCCTCTTCGACCTGTTTCTGCGCGGTAATATCGCGCAGGACAAAAACACCGACCACATCTCCCGTGTTCTCATCCTGTGTGAGCAGGATGCTCTCTCTCAGATAATAGGGTTTTCCGTTTCTGTCCAGGATGCGGTAGGAAAAATCGTAGTCGCCCCTGCCCTCGGAAAAACGGTCCAGAATATTCTGCCGGTTCATGATGGAATCAAAATACTCCCGGTCCCCGGTCTCCACGATCCTCTCCCTCCAGCTCCTGAGATGAACGTCCAGCGGACCGGGTATTTCCATGCCGGGAGCTGTATAGAACATATCCTGATTGGTGGATTTTCCCGAAAGAATCTGATATTTGGTAAAATTGATCTCATAAAGGCCGACAGCGTCTTTTTTCAGGACATCCAGGTAGCGGGATTCCCAGGTGCTCCGGTTCTCCGGAGTATCCTCATAGACTTTCGCCACCTGAGCCAGAATCCCGTTTCTGGCCGCAGATAAAGGCTCCTCCCTCATTTCGCGCTCCGGCCCGGGCTGAGCGATCATGGCATAAACAGGCTTGTCCCCCCTCTTTTCCAGAAGGCGGACCTCAAGGCTCATCCACTTGTTTTCCTCCCTGGTTGGGAAGGCAAAATTATAAAAATTCTTTGTCTTCAGCGTCTCAGATACATGAGGCAGACCCGCCTCCTCTTCCAGCCAGAAGGCATATTCCGGGTCCGGAAACACACTGCTGGTCATATGATTGAATTCCGAATAACTCCCCGCCTTCCGGGCAAGCTCCGTAATGACAGGATCCGCCTCTCTCTCGTAGAGAATATAAAAATCATCCTCTTCGATATCAATGAAGAAAATCCTGATATATTCTTCCCAGAATCTGTTCAAAAGCAGATCTTTTGAAATGGAATCCGGCAAATAAAACATCTTACCGGTCCTTATCCCCGATATTCGATCCATTATCTACTCCACTGAATAAAAATGCCGTTACTGTGACGCATCCACTATGCTATACTCTACTGTATGGGTCACTGTTGCGGCCGATTAAGCACGAAAGGAATCAATATGAAAATTGTCATTGAAGGAACTTATACAACGCCAAATGCAGTCTTTCTGGACAACTGTCTCCGCATAGGCCGCAGGACATATTCCTACGAGGATATCACGGATGTG
>ODAI012851219.1_pt1 | contig 33199 bp, 24 predicted proteins | sample 1539321 | NCBI WGS metagenome assembly ODAI01 (sample SAMN02144231, study PRJEB22623) | gut metagenome | biome: sheep rumen | host: Ovis aries | place: New Zealand
CCGGGACCTTCCCGGGCAAACCGTCGGATAGGAGCACTCATCACTCATAATATTGGCTCCAGGACCTTCCTGGTTAACTTTCTCTTTTGATAGGAGAATCGCTATAACTTGCTACATTTAGACGTTGGCATAAACACGTTTCGGATCCGTGCAGAACAGACAATCCATAAAGATCCTCCCCTCCGCCTTTCATCAAAAAGCAACCAAAATTTCTGTCGGAACAAAGAGAGATCGATCGCTCAGCAATGGACTTGTTAAACTATCCGGAGCGCCCTCCGCAACTTCACTTATTTCAAAAACAAGCTTAGAAATTTCTCCTCTTCTAACAAACAGTTACCGGCAACTGTTTTTATGCTCTTCCCAAATTTTTTGCGAGAATCAAAATTCTCTGAGCGCTTTTACATCAGAAATCGATGCAATTTTTCGATATAGACTGAATTTTTAACCGGTCATTAAATAATATATGCAAAAATACATTCGGATAAGTTTTTGTGATGAGGAGATTGAAATGAATTGGTTTGCCAAAATGATATTTGACAGGGGGAGGGTATAGTCAAAAAACACTACAACTCGAGCAAAAATCGGCTCAAAAGCACAACAGAATCAGCACATTAATTTCTTTTTTTATTTTGGGGCTACCTTTATTTGTCGAGACTGCCCTTATTCTAAATTATCCTGAGGCAAATTATGTAACGCGATTATATCCCTCTTGTTTTTGTATAGAAACAGTGCTGGAATTATTTGCGATATCTTCCTTGTTGTACGTCCTGTTTGTCACAGCTTACACAAAAATAATCAGGATAATTTCCCTATTTCTTTGGCTGCTTATTTTGTATATTCCCGCAAGCCTCGACCTCATATGCGTTCGTATTACGGGAACTCTTATATCAAACGATTTTATGTGGGCTATTTTTAACACTCATCTTAGAGAAACTTTGCTTATCATTCAGGAATATTTCGTGTTTATTCTGATAAATTTGGCGATTATTGTTTACGCTTTTTTCTTGAAACCGGAAAGACGATATCAGAATAAAAAATATTCGATTTACGCAGCAATACTTTTGGCTTGTTCGATTTTCGGTTCAGATTTTCAATCTTTTAACAAGATAATATCGGCGTTTTCTGCTCATGTTGAAGATTTAAAAGATATTGATAGATTCAGCCAAATGCCAACAGAAATTAACGGAATTCAAACAAAATCTAAAGGCAAACAAACCTATGTTTTTGTTATCGGAGAGAGTGTCGACAGAAAACATATGGGAATTTACGGCTACAATCGGCAAACAACTCCGAATTTTGAAAAAATTAGAGATGAAATTTTTGTATTTAAGGATGTTACGACAGCGCATGTATTTACATCCGCGGCGGTGACCTCAATGCTGTTGCTGCAAGATAATTCGAAAAAAATTTACTCATGTATTCAGTTTTTTAAAAGCGCCGGATTCAAAACTTTCTGGTTTTCAAATCAAGGGAAAATAGATAGCTTTGACAATTCCGTTATGCGTTTCGGAAAAAGTTGCGATGAATACGCATTTATTCACGGGAAAAACGTCATTTATTCTTCTGAAAATTACAACTTAACCTTTGAAGACGAACAGCGACGTTTAAAATTGTGGGATGAGAATTTACTAAAATATTTTGAAAAGGCATTGAGGGATTCTGCGGAAAAAAAGTTAATAGTTTTGCATTTGAAGGGATCTCATTACCCTATTGATATGCGATACCCTCCTGAATTTGCAAAATTTTCTCTGACTCAGAAATATCATGATAGAACAAAAGCCCATGGCGTATGTCTTTTCGATAACAGCATATTGTATACAGATCATATTTTGAATGAAGTTGTAAAAAATCTGAAAAAAAGCGGGGAAACAAGCGCGTTGCTTTATTTGTCGGATCACGGACATGACATAAATGACACGAAAGAATGCGTACTTATCGCTCGAACTTGGCCGAACGGATATGAAGTGCCTTTTGTCGTGTGGGTGTCGGAAAAATACCGAAAAGATAACGCGGAATTTATTAACGGCTGGAACATAAATCGCAAATATGTAACTGACAAAACAGCATATTCCCTAATTAATTTGGCAAGATTAAGTCATCCGTCATTCGATCTGTCGAACAGTATTTTTTCGAAAAAATGATTGTAATGGGAAATAGTCTTGACCCCAAACTTCACTTTCTCCTCTTGTCCCACCAGTCGATGCGTTTTTTGATCTCCCTCTCGAAGCCGCGCTCATTCGGTTCGTAGAATTTTTTACGAGATAATTCATCGGGGAAGAAATTTGTTCCGGAAAATGCGTTTTCGGTGTCGTGGTCGTAAACATAGCCCCTATTGTAATCCAGTTCCTTCATTAATTTTGTCGGGGCGTTGCGGATTTTTTTCGGCACAGGAAGCGATCCGTAAAATTTTGCGGCTTTTTGCGATTTGAAAAAAGCGATTTCCGCTGCGTTAGATTTGGGAGCCGTTGCGAGATAAATCACTGCTTGGGCGATGGCAAGTTCTCCCTCGGGCGATCCCAGAATCGTGTAGGCTTTGTGCGCCGACAACGCCTGCACCAGCGCGTTTGGATCTGCCATTCCCACATCTTCACTTGCAAAACGGATCAATCGGCGCAAAATGTAGAGAGGCTCTTCGCCTCCCTGCAGCATGCGGTGCATCCAATAGAGGGCAGCATCGACATCCGATCCACGCAGCGACTTGTGTAGTGCGCTGATCAAGTTGTAATGCTCTTCTTCTCCCTTATCGTAAATTGCCGCACGTTTCGGAGAAAATTTTTTCAATTGCTCGACGTCCAATTTCTCGGAGGTATTCAAATTGAAAAGCTCTTCCGCGCGATTCAGAAGGTATCTTCCGTCTCCGTCAGACATCAAACATAAACGCTGGCGGGCCTCGGGAGTCAACGGCAATTCTTTTTCCATGAAATTTTCAGCGCGCTGCAGAATTTTGTCCAGATCCTCCAGCTTCAGTCGGTCAAAAGTTATCACTTTGCATCGCGAAAGAAGAGCGGGCCGCAGCTCAAACGACGGATTTTCGGTAGTTGTTCCGATCAAAATCAACGAACCATTCTCAAGGTGAGGCAGAAAAATATCCTGCTGACTTTTGTTAAGGTGATGAATCTCATCTACGAGCAAAATCGTTTTGCTGAGCAGATTTGAGTCTAGTTGTTCGAAAATAGATTTAAATTTCGAGGTCGAATGCATAACGGCAGAAGTCTCTTCGAAATGAAGCTTGCTCTTTTTTGCCACGATTTTTGCGAAAGAAGTCTTGCCCGATCCCGGCGGTCCCCACAAAATCAGAGATTGCAAAGTATCTGTCGCGGAAATTTTGGTCTCCAACGACTGTCCTATGATTTCATCAAAATCTCCCGGACGAATTCTGTCCGCCAACGGAGCCAATGTCTCGAACAGCTGCAACTTCTGCCTCCAATTTCTACCTTTAATATATGCCTTCGATAATTTTTTGCTAAAAAATTTTTTTCAAATAAACTCCTTTATGTTATCCAAAATAAAGCTTAGAATCAATGAGGGCTTTTGTTAGAGGAGCAAATGAGAAATTCAAGAAAGTACAATGTCGCGGTGGTAGGAGCTACGGGAAATGCCGGAAATAATACGCTGAAAATTTTGGCAGAGAGAGATTTTCCCGTCGAAAAGGTTTTTGCGGTAGCTTCGGAAAAGTCCGTCGGCAAAAGGGTGTCTTTCAAAAGCCAAAATCTGGCGGTGCAAAGTTTTTCATCCGTAGATTTTTCAAAAGTCGATTTGGCGATATTTTGCGCAGGTTCTAAATTTTCTCAAAAATATGCGAAAGAGGTAGCCGAGGCAGGGTGTACCATTATCGACAAAAGTTCATATTTCAGGTTAAATCCAAAAATTCCTTTGATCGTTCCGGAAGTAAACGCAAAAGCTTTGTCAAAAGGCGCTCCATTGGGAATTATTTCAACACCAAATTGCGTGGCGGTTCCGCTGGCAATGACTTTAAAAGCCTTGTCCGCCATTGGTCCGATTAAGAGAGCGGTGGTTTCGACCTATCAGGCGGTTTCGGGAGCAGGCAAAGCCGCGAACGACGAGTTGTATAATCAAACAAAAGCGGTAATCGCTTCGGGAGAAGTCGTCAACGATGTATTTTCCAAACAAATAGCTTTCAACGTAATCCCCGTTATCGGAAATATTTACGGTTCGGGAGTATCTGAAGAAGAGGATAAGATTTCATGTGAAATCTGTAAAATTTTGAAAACCGATGTAAAGATTGCGGTAACTTGTGTCAGAGTTCCTGTATTTGTCGGGCACGGAATGTCTGTGGTTTGTGAATTCACGAAAGAGGTTTCCGATGAAATGGCATACCAGGCTTTCGATGATTTCGAAGGAATTCTCACGCTAGATCGCAGGGACGAAAGTGTCGTTGCGACTCCGTTGGATTCGCAGGGAGAGGACGCCGTTTTCGTCAGTCGAATTCGCCGAGACAGTACCAGCAAAAAAGGATTGATGTTTTGGGCAGTGGCAGACAATCTGAGAAAGGGCGCAGCTCTCAACAGCGTGCAAATTGCTGAGCTGATGATAGATATCGATCCGAAATTGAAATCATTTAAATATAAAGCAAAATAATAACAAAAAGAGGGTAAAAATGGATAACTTCGCGGGTTTTGAAAAGCCTGATTTAAGATTGGCTGAGTTAATGATAGTTTCTTCGAGTTTGCAAAAAACCAAACGAGGAGATGATTATCGACGACTGAATTTAAAATCTACTGATGGCAAGTTTAATTTTTCCGCGGTGATGTGGTCCAATGATTTGAGAAAATATCCCGATGAAAAAATTTTCAGAAGCGGAAATACCATAAAATTGATGAAATACGATCTTCCGGCGAACTATTCGGATTACGTAATTCATGATTTTGTTTTGATTAAGGAAGGAAAAATCGGTCTTTCGGAGCAACAACGAGAAGAAATTTTTGCAAAGGTTCGAGTTTATGTAGAGTTAATCCAAGATGACAAACTCAGAAATTTTGTCTCTGGACTTTTAAAAGATTACGCGGAGGCTTTCAAGATAGCGCCAGCAGCAAAGTCTATTCACCACAATTATCTTGGCGGACTTTTGGAGCATACTTTCGAATGTCTCGAAATCGCGAAAGATTTCATGGAAAGGCATCCGAAAATCGACAAAGGAACCGTTTACGCTGCATGTATTTTGCACGATTTCGGAAAAATATGGGAATACAATATCGATTTGAACTCAGGAACTATCGGATTCAACACAGATTTTCAGAAAAAATGGCTGACACATTCGCAGTGGGGATTTTCGACCTGTATGACAGCGGGATTCGAGACGGTCGCGAAGATGATCGCCGCACATCACAGCCGCACCGAGTGGGGAGCGGTGCTGGATTTAGATGCTCCGGATCTCGACCCGATTTGCTATTTATTGCACCACATCGATGACCTATCCGCAAAATTCGGAAAGATCACCGTGATGGATTTAGATTAAACAATTGGATTAAGGCACAAAGAGAGCACGCACTTCTTCCCCTGTATTTTGGTTATATCCGCGAGACTCTTTTAAATACCTTTGAAAGAGATTAGTCCTTGTCAGCGCGGTTATCTCATTAATCAAGGAAAACTCCTCACTATTCTCTGTCACTTCTTTTCGACCCTTTCTCCTTTCGAATTCTTCTTTGATTAATTTTAGATTTCTTACAAACTCATCCTCCACAGACGTCTTGTTATCGTATTTTAATTTATTCTCCAGCTGTTCTTTACTAAGTCTCGTTTTATTCTTACCGAAAAGTACATATTTTACGACAGTTTCAGCTGGGCCAGAGTATTTTTGTATCGGATATTTGAATTTTTGATGCAATTGTTGCATGTCTATCCTAATCCTTTTTGCTATTTCTGGTATCAAGCGCTCTCCATCATACGTTACTATTCGATCATCTATAGTTTTGAGTTTAATCCACTGCAAGCTAGGTAACGATAATATTTCATTAGGAATATCTGTAATATCATGAAAATCATTTACGTTTAGATCTTTTCCAGTTTTATTTTTATAGTACTCAAAAAGTGAATAAAGAGAATAATGTACATCATCTATAGGTCTTGTCAGATCCAAATATCTCAAATTAGAAATAAAACCTTCAATATCTGCCTCAAATTTAAAAAATTTTTGTCGATCTGAATCATAATCTTTTGGTAACCAATGAATTGCTCCATATCTTTCCTTATTTTGAGCTCTAGGATCACTTCCGTATTTCATAAGTAGTCTTAAATCATAATCAAAATTTTTACAAAATTCTAATTTTTCACACAATGCCATCAGAGCAGTGGTGCCTCCACCTACTACCTCATGGCTGTAATTGTTATCGCCATCATATGAGGATCTATTTGGATCAGCTCCATGTTGCAACAAAAACTGGAACATTTGATGGGCTTGATCATAATTCTCAGAATACCGAAATATTGCCTCGATCAGAGGAACAGACTTTCCTGCATTAGGATCTGCTCCATTTTCCAATAAAAAGCCTATGATTCCATTTTCTTTAGAAGAGTATTTTACCGCAACGAATAGAGCGGTTCCTTCTTCTGTTTCATAATTAATATCCGCACCCTTTTCTAACAGAAATTTCCAAAACTCCCAGGATTCTTTCGTAATCCCAGAACTACTCATTCGTATTTCACGCGTTAATGCCCTTCCTCCTAATTCGCGAAAATCAATGCCGCGTTCTATAAATTTTTCGATTACCTTAGTGTTCCTGTGCTTGAGTGCTTTATAAAGCTCTCTTGGTAGCTTCTCATTCGACGGCTGTTGTCCATCAATCCCAGAGCTCCAATCCTCGCCATCACTATCGATATCAGAATCTTCGTCATCCGAGCCTGCCTCTTGTTTCAAATTGTCTATCGATTCTTCACGCTCTTTTCCTTTTGGCTGATTTTCGTAAGTTCCTTGCAAATTGCCGTCATATCTATCATATGAGAATGAAACTTCCTTTTGTTTCAAATTGTCTATCGATTCTTCACGCTCTTTTCCTTTTGGCTGATTTCCGTGAGTTTGCTGCAAATTGTTGTCATCTGATTGTTTCAAATTGTTTATTTGTGCTTCAAATTCTTTAATCTTCTTTAAAGCCTCATCTAATTCTTTTTGTAATCTTTGATTTTTTTCTTTTTCTTTCTTATATGCATACTTGTATTTTTTCTCTTTTGCTTCCCATTCTGCCGCTGATAGCGTTTTTTTAGAGCTCTTTGTCTCCGCGCTTTGCTTACCTTTATTTTTGATAGAGGACGATGTACTCTCCCCTCCTGCTATCGCAGTTCCCGCGTAAGTTACCAACGCCAAACAAGCGCATAAAGTCTTAAAATTGAGTTTCATATTATTCTCCTCTCTCATTTGGAAATCTCAACATCTTTGAAAATTAACCTTTCTCCTACTGTTTTAGGCTATCAAAAAGAATTTAATTATTTGTAAATTTTCAGTATTTTTGCTGTTTTTTGAAAAAAGGCAACGACAAGGTTGCCCCATTGTTTTATTCATCAACTAACGTATCCGTGGAAAGAGATATTATATCATCGATGTCATGTCCTGCTTCTGTCTCATCGCCATAAAGAGTTGCCTCGGAATCCGCAGATAATCTTCTGTTTTTTGAATCAGCTTTCTTGTCTGCATTATGATCTGTTTTCTTCACAACTTTGTTCCACGCGCGTTTAAATACGTTTTTGCCCTCTTTTTTACTTTCGCTACTCTTCACATATTCAGCCAACAGCTCGGTCATCTCAGAATTCCCTTCCGCATAGTCCAGCGCAGTCTTCTTCTTTTTGTCTTTTATCTTGATTTTAGCGCCGTGGTCTAACAACAACTTTGCTGTGTCCAAATGGTCTTGCATCACCGCCAGTATCAGAGCTGTTCTTCCGTCATAATCCTGTTCATTTACATCGGCGCTGTGACGAAGCGGATCATTTTTTGTATTCAATAACAGTTTTACTATACCAGTGTATCCTTTATTTGCTGCTATCATCAAAGCTGACCTAAGCCTTCCTTCTGCTGTCATATCGTATGCGCCAACTGGATGAGCTCTGTTTTCTAATAATACCTCCACCACATCTTCGTGTCCGTTTGCTGCAGCAATCGCTAATAATGTTTTATGTCCCGCTGTGTGTGCATTAATGTTGAATGGAATATCGGCATTATGTATATGATCCAGTAACCACTCTATTACTTTGACATAACCGTTTTCCACGGCAATTTCCAAAGCGGTTCTTCCATCGTCGTCTTTCTTGAGGAGATCAGGCTCGGAAAAATAGCTTTTGTACAGCGACTTCATTGTATCGAGATCCCCTGATTCTGCTGCAGCGAACCATTTCGGTGTTAACTCTATTCTCTTTTTCCCTTGTTCTGCGGAGATTCTCTGAGCGTCTTTAAAGTCTTTCACAAATTTTCCAACAGATGATCGTCTTGTTGCCTGCGATTCGTTATCTTTTGCAAAAATATCTCCGTATAGCATAGAGCTGCAAACCGCACATAAAATAATCAATTTAAGTTTCATTTTAACCTCACTTCCTAATGTCATTCCGGATTAACATTATTATTCCCTTCCTTAATAATTGCACAAATTGATTAACTATTAGTAAAAAAGAGATTTTATTTAGAAGAATCAAATATATTAAATTAAAATTAAACTAAAATATCTTGATTTTTTTTGTTAAATACAGTATTTATAACGTTAAGTAAATGAAAAATTTGTTCTGTGTGCATCCTGATAATGTGAGAGTTTGTTTTTACACATTAGGGAAAATAGAAGTGTAATTAAGTTCGATGTTGAAGTGTGGCGTTGTTAATTATTGCCCAAAGAAAAGGAGTATAAGATGAAGTTACGTGGTCTGATCAGTGTTTTTTTGTGCATCTTTACGTTTGCACCTACCGTCGATGCAATGAGTTTTAGCAAACCTGACGATTTCGTAAATTCCCAATACACGAACACATCAAACAATTCAACGATTTTCGGATTAAGCAGAGATATTCAACAGCTAAAAAAGAAAATGAATTCACGAATGATACAGTTTCATAGAGGCCTGCAATCATTTGAATCAGATGTTTTCACGCAGACTATGTCGTTGCGTCATCACTTTTGGCAACTGGAACTTATAGCTGATGAACAATTGTCGAAACAGTTTAATATCGAAAACGAACAGCAGAATTCCGGACTAAATTGGCCTCAGATGGAAATCGGATCTGAGAAGGATGAGCCTTTATTTAATTTACGCCTAAATGTTCAGCAGGTTAAGACTATACTTCATCGTCAAATCGCTGAATTGATACAAGACGTAAACCAATTGAATAGAAAAAGCAGCCAATGGAAAACCAGAATGCATCGAAAACGCACGTTTAAGTTAAATCAGGATGTCGAACAATTTAATCTGACAGTCGATGAACATTTATTCGGTCTGCACAACGACGTTAAACGATTGGAATCAATTGTGGAAGAACAAATCTTTGAGTTACGCCAAGACGTTGACTCATTAAAAGCAAAAATAGATGTATCTTTGTCCAAATTACGTCAATCTTTAACAGCTCAAACTATGTACGCACCCGATCTACAACAATCTTTGAAAACAAATATATGCACCTCCTGGCAGACTCTTCGTCAATATGTGCAGTGCCTCGATATGATATCTAGCAGAAACATGCTTGGGATACGACAAGAAGTCAGCCTTCTCCGAACTGTTATTTACGAAGACGTATCTTCGCTGCATCAAAACGCCAGATCCCTGCAAACAGACGTCTGTGGGGAATTTTCGTATAAATACAACAGATTCCTAAGAAGAAGATGATGACAACGCAAATCACTGCCATCATCTCCGACAAAGACGAAAATTAAGGATATCTTCCCGACATCAGGAACAGCCCCCACTGCTCCGTGGTTCCTGAGTTTATCACTGCGCGTATTTGATCATCTATCTCCTTCTTTCCGTATTGCAGATGATTTTTTAACCATATCGCGGTAAACGCCTGCAGATAAGGACGCACTTTCGACTCAAGACTCTTGCATGAAGCACTTTCCAGCATATCATTACTCAATTTCATACAAGCATTTATGGTCTTATACGGCTCCAAGTCTGGATCCTTAATACCACACGGAGTATATCTCGGATAATGCGACGGATAAATCATCGGGCATATGTAATCCGCTCTTTTTGCTATTTCGACATAATCCTGACCAAGTATTTCGGCGCTTCTTCCGGTTTGATTTCTACTGTTAGGGGTATCGACTGAACCCTCTATCGTACATCCGAAAACACACACCGACACCTTTCCTCCCAATTTATGCACAGCTGAACTTATTCTGTCTATCAAATTATTTATTGCATCTATCCGCAACCGATTTGACGTGTAATTTTTTCCATCCTTTTTGTACAACCTAAAATAAGAAGAAAACCTTACATAATCCAACTGCACTTCATCAAAACCGATTTTTATTGCCGCCGTACAGACTTCTTCAAGATATTTCAAAACCCTTTCATCTGTCGGATCCATCCAAGACATCTTCTCTTTATCAATCTTCACTTTGCCGTTTTCTTTTATACACAGGTCGTCTCTGATAAATTCCTTCAGCGCAACTACTCTTGCAATCGTATAAATTTTCTTTTCTTTCAACTTTTCGAACAAAGTTTTGAAACTACTGTTAGAGATAAAACGATTCTTGTCATTGTGCGTCACTGGAAGAGAAGGAAACAATCTTCCGACATCGTCTTTTACATCAATTACGACAGCGTTCGCACCGTATCTCTCAAGTGTATTCAAAATTTCTTGAACATTTGTATAATTCCCAGTATAAATCGACTTTACCGGCAAAATTTCTTTATTGTCGGAATGACTTCCAGCAGAAACCGAACTCTTTACATTCTCCTTTTCCTGTACCGTCGATAAACTGGATTTTTGGCAACAAACAAAAACAGTTACTGAAATTACAACAAACAATACCCACAATATCTTTTTCGATCTAAAAACCACACCATTCCCCTAATTCAAAAACATCTGTCTAAAATGCTTACACATATTTTTTGTAATGTCAAATATCCCAAAAATAACTTTGTTTTAAAAACAAAAAACCGCCGAAGTCTCCCCCAGCGGTAAAATAAAGAAAGAACAAGAACTGTTAAATTCTGACTTTTGCTCCGATAATGAACAGATTCGCTCTGTTGTTTCCGAAACCAGATCCATCTCCTCCGTGCTTTGTATCCAACTCTGAGTAGCGTATACGATCGCTAGAGTTTGCCCTGATGTTGTTGTACTCGACATAGGCGCTAACCATTTTGTCGATATTATACTGCACCGCCACTGTCGCAATCTTGGAAGTCGCTTTGTCGTTGTGGGACCACTTCTTTACCGCATGGAAATACCCCGCAGACATTTCCCACTTATCGCCAAAATATCCTATACCGATGTTGTAAACTTTTCCGTTGTTTGCACCAGGCCCCATTCCGACTACGTGACCATTGTCATCTCTTACATCGTCCGATAGCTCTCTAGGAAGCATGGAATTTATGTTATCGGTGTAACCCATACCCAACTTGTACTTTCCATACCCGAAAATAGCTCCGACATTATAACCTTGCACTTTGCGAGGGCTCGATATGTCTGACTTACCTTGTGCTAACCAACCAGCAACAGAGACCTTTAAGTTAAACGCATCCGGATCTCCGTACTCATAAGAAATACCTGCAGTAAAGCTGTCTTTGATGTAAGAAGATTGATCTGCAAAGTTCTGACCTACGCTGTAGTCTCTTTCTGACTTGTTGCGCTTTTCTTTAAACAGGTGTCCATCGCGACTGTTTGGCGCGTAAGAAAACGCCAAGGACCATCCCTTCACCGTCGGAGACAACCAAACAAACTTCAACGCTTTAGCGTCATCCTTATCAAATCCCGTACCGAGAATCGTCCCGGAAGTTTGAGCAAAGAAAATCGGCACAAATCCACTGTCAACCAAGTTATATCCCGTCATAACATCAGCATAAGATACGGTAAAGATACTACCGGCGGATTTGGAATAACCGAACCTAAACTGCCCGAGTTTATCGGTATCTGCAAACAAATAGGAAGTATCAACAATCGCCGAACCACCCTTCATCACACCTGATCTTGCCTTAGTTCCGATCTGGAAACCCAGCCCGATGCCATCAACTACTTTCTTGTAATCAATATAAACATTTCCGTCTAAAGAAAACGACGAAATATCATCCACACGCGGAGCAAGAGATTGGTTTGAAGTTACAAAAGCCAAATTCAAATTACCATGGATGGACAGATCTTCCAACAAAGAAACTCCCTGTGTTTTATCCTTTATGAACTCCCCCAATAGCTTAGAATCCTCGACCCCTGCCTGCGCAAAACAAACGCATGGAAGTAACGAAAAAATTAAAAACTTCTTGTACATAAGTAATACTCCTAAACAACTAACTTCCTTTAGGTTATATGAAGATTCTTCGATGATCAAACCTCAAATACTACAATTATCTACAGGTGTATTATTATTGCAACACATACAGTCAAAATCTTAATAAGTGCGAAATCTTTGCTGATCAGCATTTATTGGCACTTTCGACAAAATAGTCTGCACTCTTTATAATTTTTTGATATAATCTCTGAGAGAGACAGCGTTTAAAATGATAAAAAATATAGTGAAGTTTCTTCTTACAATGATTTTCGCGATGTTTTGCGATTCTCGGATTGAAGCCCATGCTCGAACCAATTTTGATGCAATAAAGTCCGTTTCGTTAACTCAAAAGAACGATCTCTACAGTTTGAACATAGAATTTAACAAAAAAGTAGCGTTCGTACCCAGAGTGCATATATTGCCGAACGGACTCCAGATGTTTTTATCCTTTAAGAAACCAGTGAACCTCCCGAAAATGAGTAAAATGAATTATGGTATTGTTAAAGGATATTTTTTCGAGAAGTTTGGAAATTCATCGCTGATGTTCATAATGGCGCTTAAGCAAAAAGTTGAATTTGTGAAAAAGAAATATACGAAAAATTCAATTAAAATCAGTTTCCGCAAAAAGCCCACGGTAATAATCGATGCAGGTCATGGAGGGAAAGATCCTGGCACTCAATCTCCCTATGAAAAATATTTGGAAAAAAACATTACTCTCATAACAGCAATCGAGTTGCGTAAGGCTCTGTTAAGGACAAATCACTACAATGTCGTACTGATTCGAGATAAAGATGAGTTCGTATCGCTCGACGACCGAATTAAACGACCAAAGTCCGAAAATGGAGATATTTTGATCTCTCTCCATACTGATTATAACAATGACAAAAATTTAAGGGGAATTTCCGTATACACTTTGCCGCCAATGGGGTTTGGAGAATCCGACAAAGAATTTAACGAGACTTTACACAAATCCAAAAGATTTTCAAAATTGCTGGTGGGCTACATTCCGAATCTCTGCAAAATAAAACATCGAACTTGTCGCAGCAGCGAGCTGAAAGTCTTGAAAACAGGCATGCCTTCGGTGCTGGTGGAACTTGGCTGCATCTCAAATCAAAAGGACAGCAAACTTTTGCTATCAAAATTATTCCGTGAAAAAATCATTTGTGCTATTTTGTACGCATTAAATCAGTTTTTCGACAAGAACAAAACAGGTCAACAAGGACAAAAATGAGTAACGAAGATATTTTCAAAAAAAACAGTAAATTATCTCGACAAAATAAAGATTTTCCACATGAAAATTTTTCATCCGAATCTGTGGGGGATGAAATTTACAAACCTGTTCGGCATCGCAAAAAAAGGGGATTTTTCTCGAGATTTTTCAGGTTTATTTGGCGGTCTGTGTTTTACTTATTGTGTTCCTTGATTGCTGTGGCAGGTATCGGAAGTGTTGTAGCAGTAGTCATTCTATACTTTCTTTCTGCCGATTTGCCGAATCATAACTTTTTGAAACAGTATTCACCTTTACTCTCCAGCCGAGTGTTTTTGCAGGACGGCAGCAAGCTTTGCGAATATTCGGGAGAAAAAAGATATTTCATCCCGATAAATTTGATTCCCGAAAAGGTCATCAATTCGTTCATTGCGGTCGAAGATAAAAATTTTTACCAGCACAAAGGGATTGATTTTCTCGGAATTGCTCGTTCAATCGTTAATAATATCAAGCAGCTCGGATCGGGAAGGCGTCCACAGGGGGCATCAACGATCACCCAACAGATTGCTCGCATTTTCTTGATTAAAACCAACGAAGTTTCTTATGTCAGAAAGTTAAAAGAAGCAATTTTGGCTTACAGAATCGAGCAGGCACTGACAAAAAAACAGATTTTGGAACTTTATCTCAATCAAATATATTTGGGATTGGGAACTTATGGAGTTGCTACCGCAGCGAAAACTTATTTCGACAAAACGCTAAACGAGTTAACTATCGGAGAGTGCGCCTATCTCGCAAGTCTGGCGAAAGGAGCAAACAATTACCATCCGGTTAAGCATAAAAAGAAAGCGTTAATCCGCAGGAACTGGGCGATTTCCCGACTTTTGGCCAATGGATTTATAACTCAGGAAGAGCACGACTCGGCGATCAAGGAAGATCTGACAATGGTTTCGCAAAATGCGGAAGAAAATACTGCGGAATATTTTTCGGAAGAGCTGCGTAAATACCTCATCAATAAATATCCGTTTGAAAGTTTGAACAAGGAAGGCATAATTGTCCGCACAACTCTGAATCCGAAGCTGCAAAAATGCGCCTATAATGCTCTTCGCAGAGGACTGGAAATTGCAGACCGACGATTCTCTTGGAAAGGCCCGCTTACAAATATCGATGCTTCGGTTTCTCATAATGAGATTTTAAAAAAGCTAAGAGAATTTAAACATCCGAAGGGCTCGGAGGATTTCACCAAAGCTGTTTTGTTGCATAAAGACGGCAAAATTTTGTTGGATGACGGTCATTTCGGAAAAATTAATCCAGCAGATCTGAAATGGGCTAAAAAAATTCAGAACGGAGATGTTATTTTTGTCGAAAAGAATCGAAATTACTACAAAATAAGACAACTGCCGAAAGTTCAGGGGGCTATTGTCGTAATTGATGTTCACAATGGACGAATTTTAGCTATGCAGGGAGGATATTCCTTTGCTCAAAGTGAATTTAATCGTGCAACTCAGGCAAAGAGGCAGATCGGATCTTCTTTCAAACCTTTTGTTTATCTTGCAGGATTGGAAAACGGATTTGCTCCAAACACAATGCTTGATGCCAGCCCCGTGGAAATTGATCTCGGAGAAGGTTTCGGAGTTTGGAAACCAAAAAATTACAAGGGCGCTATTCTGGATAAAATTACCCTGCGCCAATCCCTTGAGCGATCTGTAAATACTTCGACAATTCGGCTTGCAAAGGAGGTCGGAATGGGCAAAATTGCGAAAATTGCCGAAGAGTTGGGAATCTTCGAGCATATGCCGAGATATTTTTCTTACGCTCTTGGCGCAGGAGAAACTACTCTCCTGAATCTGACAACTGCTTATGCAATGCTTGCAAACGGAGGAAAAAGAATTTCTCCGACAATGATTGATTATATTTCAGATAAAAACGGAAAACCGCTATTTAAGTCGGATACTCGAGAAGCCCAATATGAAGATGATAGCGAGTATCCTCCAAAATTGAATGATATTCGCCCGCAAATTTTAAATGAGCAAAGTGTTTACCAAATTACATCACTTCTGGAAGGAGTTATGCAGCGCGGATCAGGGGCATCAGCTCGCTTTCTGAATTTTCCAATGGCAGGAAAAACAGGAACCAGCAATGACAGCAAAGACACTTGGTTTATCGGATACACCCCGGATATCGCAATCGGAGTTTTTGTTGGGTTCGATGATCACACAAAGTCGTTGGGAAAAAACGCAAGCGGATCCAACACTGCTTTGCCGATTTTTATCGATTTCCTGCAGCACGCAAAAAAATATCTGACTGCAAAACCATTTAGAGTTCCGAAAGGCATTAAATTGCGCAAGATTGATGCCAAAACAGGCGGCGCGCCTTGCGGAGATATCACCATCACAGAGGCGTTCAAGCAAGACGAAGATATCAACGAAACTGTCCTGGAAAATCCTCTGAAAAACGCAACCGATGGGGAAACTCACTCTTCGGAAACTGAAGCTCAACAGGTTTTCGGGATATATTGACGGAAATTTATTGGAAAAGGAAAACAGGGCGATCAGTAAGGCGCCCTAGTATAATCGAAAAATTCAACTAACTGTTTAATTTTGAAAAAAGTACGATTTTACAAAATTAAACATTTGACCTAATTTGGATTCCGTAAACTTAGACCACATCGATTTAAAAAACTGTCCAAATTTGAAGTAAGACGACTGATTAACAACAGCCTGAGATGCTGTTCTAGCTGCTTCGATCTCTGCATTATCAAACATCTGAACTGCTGATTCTATTGACTCATCAATGGATGCCTCATTTTCAGCCTCTTTAAACATTTGAGCCACTGATTCTATTGGCTTATCAATAATCCTCAGACGCTCGGCTTCAGCTTTAGCTTCCTGAGCTTCAGCAATTCTCTGACGCTTTGCATCCTTAAACCTATCTAACAGGTTTTGATAAATTTTTCTTTCCCTAGAGAAACGTTGTAGCTTGTCCGATCCCATTAGCTCATAATACAGTGTCAAAACATCATAGTATTTAACTATATCTTCTATCGAAGATAACGTATCCTCGTCTACGCCGTGTATGTTATAATTAGATACCAGAAACGCCAATCAATCTGCTATCGAAGGATGAACCATTATCTTCACGCTCCCTGTGTTTTCTTTTAATTGAACAACTGTCGGATGCGCTGATCTATTTTCATTGCTAACCTCTTTCATCGCCAACGCACTCTCCGAACACAACAACAATGCCCCAACTGAGCACCAAGTTTTCATATTAAGTTTCATTTTAACTCCTTGTACTAAAAAAACAGTATCTGCACTATGCAGATACACAACCTAATCGATGCTGACCAACCACCCCAGCATCGCCCTGCAGATTATCTAATCTACAAAAACCTCTCAATTTTTCGACACAAAACTGCAAAAACCACCTGTAGAGATTAGTAACATACGACAAATTAATTTACAACAGACAATTTTGTCGAGAAATATTTAAGCAAAACGAAGTTTGCTATAATCGACAATTGCTATACCTTAAACGCAAAAAACGCTCCGAAGAGCGCCGATTGAGGGGAGGTACTCTTAATAATCATCAATGTAAAGGATTGTTTTTCTATTCTTCCTCTATATTATAGCGATTCTCCTATCAAAAGAGAAAGTTAACCGTTTGTTAATTTAACTGTTTGTTAACCTTTGGCGCGCGACGTGCCCTCTGACCCGCCTTGGATAAAATATTATAAAAAAGTTAAAAAACGTTGTATTAACTATTCGTTAACTTTTTGTGTACTTTTGATATGCGATTGTCTATATTCTCAATTTTCTTGCCTTGTTTTCCATGTATTTCATTCGGCTCTCTTTCTTCAAGCCGAACTTATTGGCCATCCACTGAATTAGATCTGATTAAAAGAAAAGCCCCAAAAGAATGGGGCCAATAGAAGGAAATGAAAAATAAATTATTAACTGTTTTTATATATATACCCGCACGATGCTTTTTGCAAGTTATTTATTAAAAAAAAATTAATTTTTTCTCGTTGGATCATTTTTTTAATTGTTATTTGGATAAATTTCACTATATTACTCATTGTATCTCAAAGCATTATTTATGTAAATTTTAGTATTAATTAGATGTAAAAAATATTATCCATTATCGAATACATGTACCCCTCAGATTTTGATTTTTTCGACAACTTGATCTAGAAAGCTTCTCGTGGCAGACTGATTGAGAATTGACGAATTTCCGAGATTCAGGCATGGAGATAATGTGTACAGCGGATATTCGACATTTTAGATTGGACGCTGAACAATTCGTAGATCTGTTAATTTATGGGGAAGGTGTATGCGAGGTTTATCCAACATAGCAGAATCATTAATAAGAGAAAGCGAGCTAAATCCGACTGTTAGTGACATCTTTGTGAAGTGGGATAAAATTGTTGGGGAAGATCTCGCTCGATGCATCGAACCTCACAAAGTTATCAAAATGAATGGCTCCAATATCTTAGTTGTAAAATCAAAACGTTGCTGCGCAATAGAAATACAGCACGATTCATTGCAGTTGATAGAAAAACTGAACAAATACTTTAAAGATGATCTTTTCTCTGTGGTTCGAGTAATTCAAGGATGAATTTTGATTTAAAAATTGTGATAAAAATAACACAACATAGCTAAAATTTAGATAATTAATTTTTGTTTAATTATAAATTGGGGTATAAGTGAACGTGCTGGAATGGTTCCGGCTATTATTTTGTTAATATTAGGAGAGAAAATATGAAAAAATTAGCCTTTTCAGTTTTTGCCGCAGCTTTGACTTTTGGAGTTAATGCTGACAGCAGTGTAGAGGTAGAAGGAGCTGCAGCTCAAGAGTGCTCCGGATTCGACGGTTTCGACTTCGGTCTTGGTGTCGCTGCGATTGACAATGGATTAAGGCTTGATTACACGTCAGGAGATAAAGATTCCGGTCACAACACCAGACTTGCTGCTACTGCATCTTTGGGTTACGGAAAAGTGTTGCAGAAGAAAGCTTTCTTGGGTTTGGAATTGGGATTGGATGCTGCTCAGAACTCAGAGTTTGGTAATGCAAAAATTAACGGTTTGACTCCTTTTGGTGCTTTGAAGTTAGGTTATGTACACCCTGCCACCAAGAGCATGATTTACTTGAAGGCCGGTGCTGCTTTCTCGAAAGCGACTTTTGCCGCAGCAAAGGATAAAACCTTTAAGTGCTCAAAGTGGTCTCCAATTGTAGCTTTGGGTGGAGAGAAAATCTGTGGAAAAGTAAGAACTCGTTTAGAGGCTGAGTACAGATTTAGATCGAACAAGAACATTGATGATAAAGCCTACGCTATTAAGAAGATCACCAACAGAGGTGCGGTTACTTTAAGAGCGATGGCGATTTACACCGTAAAGATGTAATTCAAACTGTTTCGCAGTTTTCATGAAGGCGGGAGAGAAATCTTTCGCTTTCTTTTTTTGTGTTTACGAAAATAGAATTTATTTTGACATCCGGTCGTTGAAGTTCATTTGTCGAAATGTTATCATTCCCTATAGGGGAAGGATGTTTAGATGATAATTTTCGTTGGTGCCTTGTGCGTGATTTTCTTTTTGTATCTAAAGTTCAAGCCGAAAGGAGCTAGTGAAATGGATCGCGTATTTACTGAAGAGCTGAATAGGATAAAAAATGATTCGGTGTTGAACTTTATCGATGAAGATTTTATTCGCAAAAATTTTGAGTTCTTTGGTGATATGAAATTTTCCGCAGCAGCTAACGACGAAGGATATATAAGCTATCCAATTACAAGTTTGCAAGATTTGACACCGCAGGATTTAGCTTAAATCAAAATTATATTTGTCGGAATTTCGTGTTTGTTTTATCCAGAAAAATAATTGTAGGCGTTTTTTGCGAATTTTTGTAAATTTCCTTTTCACTATCCTTTGTAATTTTCTCAAAGTTTTTTGAAAAATCTGGATTTCTCGTCAATATAAAATCTTGTCCGTCAGCTGAAATTTTCACCGAATCATCATCCAGTTGTTCTACGAATTTTCGACAGGCCTTAGACTTGAAATTCTCTCGGCGAGAGCATCCCACAGATTTTGTCCAGGCGGATAAAGTTGATCTGAAATATCCGCAGTGATTGAAACAGGTTAGATCATTATCGACTCTTGCTCCATAGGCTTTTGCACTCGGCGAAATAATAATTCGGGGAATTTCCTGAAAATAATAAAGCAAAATTCCGATCGATAATCCGACAGGGCCTATCCATCTGATTTTGTGATGAATCAAAGTAAAAATCAGCGCCGAAAAAATCAAAATTGCCATCACTAACGAAGATGGCGAATGCATAACAAAAAGAGATCCTGAGAATGTTGATGAAAATTCCGCGAGTTTTATCATAGCGGAGATTCCGAAATCCAAAATTTTCAATGGGAAAGTCACATCCATCGTCATACATAATAAAGAAACTATCACCATCGGCATAATGAAGAAGCTCATCAATGGAATCATAAAAATATTTGCGAAAATACTGTTAAGAGTGAGTTGATTAAAGACAAATACTGAAAAAATCGAAGTTGATAGAGTTGCTACTACCGTTGTCGCAATAATGTTTGTCAGCATTTTAAAACGAGGTGAAAAATCCCAACATTTTTCGTAGAAAGCAACGATCGCTATCACCGCACTGAATGACAATTGAAAACTCGGAAACATTATCGCTTCGGGAGACAGTATCATAATGATTGTGGCGGCAACGGCAATTGATCTCATTGTCAGCGCTTCCCGATCCAAGATAATAGCGAGAATCACCAAGGAATGCATGATCAATGCTCTCATCGCTGAAACTGAGCATCCTGAAATGAAATAGAAAATAACGGCTCCAACCAGAGAAACAATTGCTGCGATTTTCTTTACATTGTAATACATTGAAATTCGAGCAAAACAACACAAAAGAAGTCGAATAAAAGTGAAAATGAATAGCCCCACAACTCCTATATGAAGTCCTGAAATTGCGAGCACATGAGCGGTACCGGATCTGACGAAATTGTCTCTTAAATTCTTACTTATAGAAGATTTGGTTCCGGTAACCAATGCCTTGGCAATTGAAGCATTGTCGAAGTCTAAAACCTCGTCTATTTTTTGATTTATTTTATGTCGTAATTTATCAATTAGTAGGGATAATGTGATTTCCTGATAAATGTATTCGACTTTTTTTGGTGGAGACATTATAAATCCACGAGCAGAAATTTTGTTGAAGTATTGCTGCCTTTTAAAATTATAGGCCTGAGCAAAGGGCTGTTCTTTTAGTGAGGTTAGTTTTGCAAAAAAGGACACCCTATCTCCCGGCATAAAATCATTTACCGAGTCTTTTGCCTGCTTGCCACGCCATGAAAGAAAAATTTTATTCAACCTAATTTTTAAACTTGAATCTTTTACGATAAAATTCGTTCCCGATTCCGTTCGGTAGCAAGAATCAATTGTCGCAAAGAAACTTTGAGGCTCTTCCGAGGTTTTCTCGAGCATTGGAGTGTCGACATATATGGTCCGGAGCTGAGAAATCGTAAATCCCAAACAAAAAATCAGAAGAATTCGTAAAAACTTAAACCTTCCGGACAAAGCCAGCAAAATTAAACAAAAAGAAACAGACCAAATCAATGCCGGCGGATTATCAAGATTAAAAAAACAGCAAATTCCCATTCCGAGTACTACCGGAACAAAATTCAGAATCCGCATCCTTTCATGTTCATAAAAATTTTTTACCTGAATCCTTATATCATTACAAAAATGACTAAGAAAATCACGAATTGTATACATTCCCTTCCCAAAATTTGGTATAAACTACATAGATAATAGACCGAGAACGAAAATGAGTACAGGTTTTTCAAACAAGATAGTCACAAGATTTGCTCCATCACCTACAGGATTTTTGCATATCGGAGGTGCTCGCACGGCGTTGTTTAACTGGTTATTGGCAAAACATTACGGCGGAAAGTTTGTGCTGAGAATCGAGGATACCGATAGGGAAAGATCTACTCAAGAGGCTGTAGACGCAATTTTTAACGGACTGAAGTGGCTGGGAATTACTTGGGACGAAGAGCCTGTTTTCCAATTCTCGAGAATTAATCATCATGTGGAATTAGCCAAACAGTTGGTTGAGCAAGGAAAGGCTTACTATTGTTATTGTACCCCGGCAGAATTGGATGCAATGAGAAAGGAAGCTTTGGATAAAGGATTGTCCCCGAAGTACAACGGTATTTGGAGAGATCGCGATCCGAAAGATGCTCCGGAAGGTGTAAAACCTGTTATTCGTCTGAAAACTCCGCAGACGGGTGAAACGGTTTTGGAAGACATTGTTCAAGGAACAGTCAAAGTTTCCAACGATCAGCTGGACGACATGATTTTGGTGCGCAGCGACGGAACTCCTACTTTCATGCTGTCAGTTTGCGTTGACGATCATGACATGGGGGTTACTCACGTTATCAGAGGTGATGATCATTTAACAAATACTTTCAGACATATTCAGATTTTTAAAGCTTTCGGATGGGAAATTCCGACCTACGGACATATTCCTTTGATTCACGGACCCGACGGTGCGAAATTGTCCAAAAGACATGGAGCCCTGGGCGTGGAAGCTTACCGCGATATGGGATATCTTCCTGAGGCGGTCTGCAATTGTCTGCTGCGGCTGGGATGGTCTCACGGCGATGACGAGATTATTTCACGAGAACAGGCGATCGAGTGGTTTACTACCGAAAGTTTGGGTAAGTCTGCATCTCGTTTGGACTTTTCGAAACTCGCAAATCTGAACGGGCATTACATGAGAGAGGCAGATAACAATCGATTGATGGATTTGCTTCTGCCGATGATAGGAGAAGTTTCCGACGAGATTAAGTTTCGTCTTACGAGAGGAATGAATGGGCTGAAGCAGCGTTCCAAGACGATGTTGGAATTAAAAGATTTAGCTGCTATTTATATTGATGATTTCAAACCTTCGGATGTCGATGAAAGTACCAGGTCAATACTAAAATCAGTGTATGAAAAATTGTTTGTGACAGATGATTGGGATGAGCAGATTCTTGAAACCGAATTGAGAGATCTGGCTAAGCAGATGAATTTGGGATTTGGTAAAATTGCTCAGCCTTTGCGGAGTGTACTTACGGGCAGAAAGATTACGCCCAGTATTTTTGACATGCTGGTGTCTTTTGGAAAGAAGGAGAGTTTAAATAGGATAAGTTCCGCGGTCGTTGGGTAGGTTAAAAAAGTTTCTTTTGTTAATGTTAGGGAAGGAGTAGATAAATGAAGAAGTATTTGGCGGTTTTGTCTGCCGGAGTTGTTTTTGGAGCTCAGGCAGTTGATCTGGAAAAGGCAATAGTTTCCGCTTGTTCCAGTAATACTTTGTTGGAATCGGAAAGAGCAAACAAGCGTTTGGCAGAAGGGCAGTACAAGCAGGCTGAAGCTGTGTTTTTACCGACTTTGGATGCATCTCTGTCGGCATCTCGTACAGGTAGCCAAAGTAAACAGTCAAATCATATATTTATAAATGGCGATGAAAAATTTTCTAGTTCCAGTAGAGATGGCAGTAAACTAACACATACTCAAATGTCTCTACAGTTGAATCAAAACCTTTTCAATAGTTTTCAGGACGTCAATAACTCGAAAGCGAAAAAGAATTTAGCTAAAGCGGCTTTTCATAAACTGAAAAAAGCTGAGCAGGATTTGATAATCAATGTCGTTAAAACTTATACAGCGGTGTGGGCTGAACGTCAGAAGCTGCAAGCTCACATCAAAAAAGAACAGAATCTGAAAAAGTTGTATGAATCTCAGGAAATTTGCTTGTCGGCGGGGATGTCTACCCCGGCAGATGTTGCGGAGGCTGAATCCAAATATCAGACAGCTGTTTATGAAAGAGTGGACGCCGAAACAAAAGTTATCGAAGCCGAGGCTAAATTTAGACAGATTACCGGTCTGAATGCCGATCAGGAAATGTTTATACCGAATCTAGATATTAAGCTTCCGAAGAATTTGGCGCAGTTGGAAACTATCGCTTTAAAGTCGAATCAGGAAATTTTACAAGAAAAATTTAATGAAATTTCGGCTTTGAACGATCTTGACGCCGCGAAAGGAGAGTTAGGGCCAAAATGCAACTTAAAATTAGAAATGGGACGCGCTTTGGAAAAGACCGGCAGAGATGAGGGATCATACAGCAGCCGAAGTATACATGATTCTCAAAACATCTATAAAGCAGAACTGGCTGTAACGGTACCTGTTTTTAACATGCCGAATTACAAAAATATCGAAATTTATAATGAAAAAGCAAAATATGCAAAGTTTAAGGCAGTTGATAAAGTCTTGGAAATTAAACGCGACTGCCAAATTTACTGGAGGGCATATAAATCAGCGGAAGCTTCCATTAAAGCCAGCAGCACCGCAGTGAAAAGCGCCGAGATTACCTCCGAAAGTAATCTGGATCAAGCAAATCTTGGAATGAAATCCAATACCGAATTTTTGGACGTCGAGACATCGTTGTTGACCGCACGAATCAATCTTGCGAATTCCGTTAAAAATAAGATTGATGCAATGATTCAGTTGTTTGCGCTGACCGGAAATTTAGATTTGCGTTCCATGTTGGTCACTCTCAAGAAAAATAAAGGAGTTCTTGATCCAGTTGCGGCAGCAAATGCTCGCGAAAAAGCAAGACGTATCCGCAAATCGGGGAAAAAGCTTTCTCAAAAAGAATGGTTGAAGCGATTAGCCGATAAAAAGTCGCATCTTGAAAAAAAGGTCGAGATGAATTAGATTCTTACCATACGATGCGGGAGGCAAAATGGTGGAAAAACAAACCGAAATGTCTTTAGATGAAGTACTTTCGTCCATCAAGCAGATGGTGGTTGATAAAGATCCTCCGGTGTTGGAACTTACCGACATGGTTTCCCCAGACGGTAGCATCGTAAAAGTCAAGAATGGTCACAAGGACTCCAAGGATAACAGCGAGCTGAAGGATTTTCTACGTTTAGCTCAAGAAAATGGAAGGGATTCATCTCTTTTTAAAGATGCTTCTCCGGTACGACGGTCCGTACATACCAACGCGATTAATTCCGATAACAACGCTGCATCGAATTCGGTCGATGATTCTATTTTTAGCGGGAAAAATAAAGGTCTTCCTCAGCATGCAGACAACGAAAATTTGGTGTCTTCCAACAATGCGAAAATCACGGTAAATGAAATAATTCGTGAGGTTGCTGCCCCCATTATCAGCAATTGGCTGGAAAAGAATCTTCCGGGATTAGCTAAAGAGATAGTTACCGCGGAAATTCAGAAAATGATGAAGCAAAATTAGCTTATCCAAAAAAATCGCGAAACCATACAGTTAGAAAATCTGCGGAAATTAATATTTATTTAATTAAAGTCCCGTAACATCTAAGTCAGTTGGAAGGATTTAAAGATATGGCAGAAATTATATATCTCAAAGATGTGTTGTTCATAAAACCGAACACAAGTAAAAAGGACAAAAGAAGTACAGGCCGTCCTCGTCTAAAACCGATGAAGAGCGGAAAAATGTTGAAAGCATCTCTCATTGAACGCAAAAAGGAAGATATCAAAAGCAATTAATTTTGTTGAGAAATGAGAAAGTGCTTGATTTTTAAATAAAAATCTTTAGATTATTGTAGTGACAGTGTTTTTTGGAGTTTAAATTTTGGAAGATAGAGCGACAGCGAAAGACAAATACAGGGTAAACAGAGCAATTACAGCTCAGCAGGTAAGGCTTATAGATCAGGATGGAGAGGCAGTTGGTGTCATATCTATTCGTGAAGCAATGGTCAGAGCACGCGAGGCCGGGCTTGATCTGGTGGAAGTCGCTCCCCAGGCGAAACCTCCGGTTTGCAAAATTATAAATTACGGAAAGCTTAAGTACGAATTGCAGAAAAAGAAATCTGAAGCTAGAAAGAAACAAAAAGTTATTGAAGTCAAGGAAGTTAAGTTAACACCATCCATTGGTGAACATGACTATCAAGTTAAGATGAATAATATAAAAAGATTTATCGGGGACGGCAACAAAGTGAAAATCACTTTGAGATTTCGTGGTCGAGAGATTTCTCATAAAGAAATCGGGGAAAATTTACTTAACAGAGTATTATCCGATACTCAAGAAATTGCGAAGTGTGATGGTAAACCCCAGTTGGAAGGACGTCAAATGATGATGATAATATCTCCGGTAGTCACAAAGTGAATTAAGTGGTTTGGAAATGAGTCAAATTTTTAAGTGCGTTATCGGAAATTTTAATATAAATGATGCTTTTAATGCCGTTGATTTGTTGAATGATGATGCGATTTTGTCGGTATCTTGCGTTCAGAGATACAAGTCTTGGATAGTAGAAGTTCTAAGCTCAAGAAAATTTGAAAATCATGAAATTCACAGTATGTTATCCGGGTATGAATTTTCGGTAATAGAAAATGAACCACTGGAAGAAGAAAATTGGTTGGAAAAATGCTTTGAAAATTTCAAGCCACTCAATGTCGGGGGATTTTATATTTACGGTCCCCATCTCAGAAGCGCTAATCATCCTTCGGATAAAATGACAATAGAAATCGCAGCAGCGACAGCCTTTGGCACGGGAGAACATCCAACCACGAATCGCTGTTTAATTGCCTGCGAAACTTTTTTCAATCCAGAGAAGCACAAGAAAGTGTTGGATATTGGTTGCGGATCATGCATTTTGAGTATCGCACTGGCCAGACTAGGAGCGCGTGATATTGTTGCCTGCGACAATGATGCAGAAGCGGTGCGTGTATCAAAAGATAATGTAGTAATCAACAAAGTTGCTTCCCGCGTAAAAGTTTTTAAAAACCAAGCGTGCGAATTTTCCGAGGATAAGTACGATTTCATCGTCGCAAATATATTGGCAGAACCTCTAATTTCCATGAGCGATTACATCGTTGAGGCTTTATCTGACAAAGGAATATTAGTGCTCTCCGGATTCACTTCCGACGATGATTCTGTTGAAAAAAAGTTTACTCCGTTTGGTTTAAAAATTAAGCACAAATATGATTACAACGGATGGACGACTTTAGTATTGGAGTCCAAGTAGTTTTTTAAACCAGAAATCAGCAAACCATCTGTCTCAGTAAAAACGTTCGTGTTTCCTTTTGTTGGCGATTATATCTGTTGTAATTTTCAGTGACTTTAATGGCGATCACACGATTTCCTTAAATTCAAGATTATGTGTCCACAGTAACGCGGTACGAGCTTCGATTTGAGTAATTTTTTTGTAAATTTCCCGATAATTTCTCAATTGGTTTTCATACTCAATAGGGATTTTTTTCTGAGGCATTCCCGTTTTAAAGTCAACAATCCAAGTCTCTCCGTCGATTTTTGCAATTTTATCTATTCGAAATTCTCGACTTTCAAAGAACATTGTCACTTCGCTGAGTGAATTTTGATCGAACAATTGCGGAAATTTTTCAAACACATTCCGAGTAACAGCAATTGCCCGAATTTTTTCTTCATCAGACAATTCGAATGAATTTGCGATATCCTTTAAGATTTTCGGATTTTGATAGGTTGAAATATTTTTTAATAGACAGTGAATACAATCTCCGAATTCAGTTTGCGGCGTTCGAATTTTTTCTTCCGGAAAACTCTCCGATAAAGGAAGTTTTTCATAGTACCAATCGGGAATTCTAACATCTTGTTTTGAAATTTTTTCTTCATCATTTCCTGATGTCATCGGATAATTTCCCAGTTTTAAACTTTGTTCTTCTCGTGAGAAATTTTCAGCGCAAGCTTTCAGTTTACTGTACCAACAATTTTTACTAATTTCCCTCGTGCCTTTTTCTCCTAAAATACACAAATAACTTTCTGCTCGCGTCAGTGCAACGTAAAGTAGTCGCAGAGATTCCTCCCTTCGATATTTTTCGTTATGACTCATAATATCTGAAATATTTTCCGTCACCATTTTTCTGTTGAAGTTCCAAAAAATTTTCCCATCATCTGAAGTAACGATTGTGTTAGAAGTTTTGGGCTCAAAATGAGTATCCGCTAAAATCACGAACGGAGCTTGCAAACCCTTTGATGCATGCACAGTCATGATTTGAACTTCTCCTTCATTACCTACAAAATCTTTTTTTATTGTCTGATCATTTTTTTCAAACCATCTCAAAAAATTACACAGGTTTGGCGAATATTGTTGCTGATAATTTTCGCAGACATCTAAAAATTCATCGATAACTGTTAAACATTTCTCGCCTAGACGATTGAGAAATTTTTCGCGCACCCCATCAACCAAAACAAAATGGAAAAAGTCTGCAACCGATAAATTTAAATCTAAATATTTTTGCAGATCATTTATTGGATATTTTCTGCAGATATCTTCTTGTTCCAAAATATATGTCCACAAATTTTGATCTTTACGCGACAGACAAAGCTTCATTAAATCTTCTTCTGACATTCCGATGATCGGCGACTTCAAAACGCAGGCGCAAAGTAAATCGTTGAGCGGAAAATTTTTGAATTCAGCTAATGTAATTAAATCTTCTACAATAATTTCATCTTTCAAAAGAACACGATCAACTCCTGACACTGGAATATTCCGTTTTTTTAATTCATCGCAGATTAAATTCATGGTTTCGATATCTCGATGACGAAACAAAATCATAAAATCTTCCGGACGGGCTGCGCGAACACCGTTTTTTACCGCAACATTATTCTTTATGGATTTCTCAACGAACTCTGCAATATATTTCGCCAATTCATTTTCGGAATCATCGTCAGACTTATTAAATAAATCTACAATCTCAACGACTCCGGCATTCGAATCTTTTACTGTATCATGCTTAATATTTTCAAAGTCATCTGCAAAAACTTTATCAACAAATTTCAAAATATTTCCGTCGGATCGATATGATTTATTCAGCTCAACATCGCAGAATTTTTGCTTGCAATTAACTGCATCTTCTCGAAATTTTTTGTGCATTTTTTCGAATAATTCAACATTTGCTCCTTGAAACGAGTAAATTGATTGCTTCTCGTCTCCCACGACAAAAATGGTTTTTTCAGAGTACTCATGAGCAAAAAATTCAGAGGTCAACAGCCGAATAATTTCCCATTGCTCCGGACTGGTATCTTGTGCCTCATCGACCAAAATATGATTTATGTCCCGATCGATCTTATAGAATACCCACGACAAATTATTTTTCAGAAGTTCCATTGTCGAAATAATCACGTTATCGTAATCAATGAGGTGTTTTTCCATTTTGAATCCAGTAAATTTTTTGATGAGAGCATTGAGCACAACGAAAAACGAAATATTCATTTTCGTCGCAATTAGTTTTCGTTTTTCATTTAGATATTCTAGAGTTTTATTTTGCAAATTCAAAAGATCAGATTTCAAACTCTCCGTTTCAACTTTTTTTGTGCACACATTTTTGATTGGAGCAAAATCTTTTGTCAGCACAGCTGAAATAAAATCATCTCCGCCAAATTCTACCGATTTTTTCAAAAAATTCGCTTTATCTTGATCAGTTTTACTTCCAAAAGCCAAAATTTTCGCGATTTTTTCAAAATTTTCTCGAAAATTCTCTCCGAAAAGCGATAGTTTTACTTTTTTCAACGATTCTTCCAGATCAACATCCAGCAAATCCTCATCTATTTCAAATTCGTTGACGAAAAAATTTCTTATGCTTGTATAATCTCCGTGTTTATCGAAAAACTTTCGGATCTTTATAATTGTATTATCTTTTATCAAATCCAAAACTGACGATGTGTATTGTGCAATATTTTTCAGATCATCATGAAATTCTCTTTGGTTCAAAACGAAGTTAAAAGAATCCTCCAACATTTGCTTTTTCTGATTGTCATCACACAATTTTGCACCTGGGTATAACCCTGTTTCAAAGGGAAATTTTTTCAGTAAATTCATTCCAAAACTATGAATAGTACGGATATTTACCCAGTCACTTTCCAAACTTCTTTCATACAGTTCACGAACACGAGGCAGGTATCTTTCGGAAAATCCGATCTCTATTAATTCGTTAATGACTTCCTGATCCGATAATTTCTGCCAGCGATTAAGATACCCTGACAATCTATCCAGCATTTCGCCGGCAGCAGCTTTTGTATATGTCAGACATAAAATACGAGACGGCTCCGCTCCAGCCAACAAAAGTGCCAAAATTCTGTCTATCAAATTTTTGGTCTTTCCCGTTCCCGCCGAAGCGGAAATCCAAAGTGATGCGCGGGTATTCTTTACTTCATCCAGCATATAAAAAAACTTTTTAACATAGCTGAATATTATCAAAGGATACTAATTTTTTGAACCGCTGCGATTCTTTCTGAAAAAATTACAGAAAATTTAAAGAATTTAAAAAAATTAACCTTTTATAAAAACTTTTTAATGCAAAATATCCTTAAGTTTTTGTGGATTTTGTATTATGAGTTTTTTAAGTAACACCGTAAAGTTGATCAAAAACAGACATCGTAACGAAATTGACGAACAAAATGTGCCATCCAATATGGAGCTTGATTTTTCGTTACGTAATTATGCAAAGGAATCATTTTCTATCCTGATAATTAACCCTCTATCAAATTACTTTATGAAATTCATGCGGATCATGACTTTTATTATCACCGGAGGAATAATAGGAACTTTATTTTCGGTTATTACTTTTATATTTTTTATGCAATTCGGATCCATGGAAAATAAATTTATTTCTCTCTTCATAGATAACAAAATAAGTAGTTTATTTCCTGATTCCGATTTGATAGTGAAGTCCGCAAAACTGTCTTGGAACTCAGAAAAACATGCTCCGGAAATTTCACTAAAAAAACTTAAGCTGGATGACGTGGTAATACCTTCGATTTCGATTTTCCCGAATATCTTAGAATCAATCAAACGACAAAAATTCGTAGCAGACAGCGTAAATATTGTCAGTCCGAAAATCAATGTAAAATTCTCCGATGACTTCAAAATTGCCTATTTCGATCCGAATTTTGAGAGAAACTTCAATCATAGTACATTGAGTGAACCCACTTCTGTTCTAAATGGATTCAAAAAATTGCTAAATAATTTCGGTGATCTGAGAATCATAAATGCAGATGTTACAATTGAAGAAAATGGTGTCTTATGGAAGTTATCTAACGCATATTGTCACTACGTAATCGGAGAAGAATTGCCTACCGCTGTGTCCTTTAAAATTAAACTGCCTGAACAAGATTATTTCTCCAGTTTTAATATTGTGAGGACAGTGGTAAAAGATACGCATAAATATATTGTAAACATGGACTCATGCAACCCTCACAGTCTAAGAGAAATTTTGGTAAAAAGGAATTCACCGATCAACAATCCTATTATAAATTCACTTTTGGAGAACAGTTTACCGGTTTCCGGACTGATTCATTTCGATACAAAAAATAAATCCATTCTCAAAGGAGATTTTGATTTAATCGGAGGAGCCGGATCCATAAAAATTCCGGCAAAAACTTCAATTTCTTTAAATCTCGGGAAAGCCATTGATAACGGCAATATTTCTGGAACTTTTACTGAAAATGGAATTGATATAAATTCGTTGAGCGTAAATTACGGTGATGCGAGCATCCAACTTACGGGAATCAACATCCCGATGGTGGAGTACAATCTAATGGATGTAGCGAATATCGACGGAACCTTGAGTTTAACTAATGTTGGCATATCAGAAATGTCTTCATTGCTGCCGGAGAATTTCAGTAAGTCTATTATTCCTTCATTTAAAAATTATATGCCGGGATTTAAACTGGGATTATTTAAAATAGATCTACGAGGAGCAGTTCCTTTCGGAAGAAGAAACGTATCTGAACCAATGTCTGTCGGAAATGGAGTATTTAAACTCAGCGAGGCCCAAGTGCCGTTGGGTAAAATCATTATTGAAGATGTTGAAGCAATCGGATCAATCACCGACGATGGATTTGATGTTAAGTTGACCAAGGCACGACTGAATGAAACTTCTATTAACAAGGGAGAATTTTTCATTTCCAGTAAAGATAATTCCTGGATTGGAACCATAAATGCTGATGTTTCCTCTCGAGAAGTGAAAAAATATGCGGCGGATATCTCTCCGAAACTAAGCTCTCTAAAAATTGATAATCTGAGTATCGGAGACAAAGCAAATATTGATATGAAATTGGTAAAAATAGAAAACGATAATTTGTCCAATAAGTCTTTGCCTTTCAGAATTGTTGAAGGCACCGGTATTTTGAAATCCCCAGACAATACTAAGCAGATAAAATTCTCTTGGAACGAAAAAGAACTCAATGTTTCCGGTGATGTAAGCGAGGGAAAAAACGACATAAATTTGATTCTAGAGGAAAATTTCGAAAAGAAAGAAGGTACAGCGGAATTCCGCTTTAAGTCTGAGTCTGATTTTTTGAAAGGTATGCTGCCAGGCTTTGAAAAAATCTTTTCCGGAAATTACTCGATCAACATGAATATGGGATGGAAGGACAACGTTACTCAATACGAAGTTGATATGAACTTGAAGGACACCTTACTGAACTTCCCTATTCTCGGAGACCTAAAACTGAGGCACACTCCAGGTAATTTAAAAGCCAAAATTTTGGTAAATAATGATATCATGGACATTTCTGAACTTTCAATTAATACCGTAGACAATAAAATTAACGGAAGTGTAATAGTCGGCCAAAACGGACTTCTGTACAAAGCCGCGTTTAATGATTTTATAATCAATGGAAACACCGCAAAATTGAACATAATTCGCAATAATCTTAACGAATTATCAGTTTCGATTATCGGAAAGAAATTCAGCACCGATCTTGTGAGCAAAATTTGCAAAACAGTTCCAAATAATGAAAACATTGCTTGCTATCTGAACTTGGAAGAGCTGATGATAGAAAACTCTTTCTCTATTAAAAACGTTAAAGGAAGTCTAAATATTCGCAATGGAAAAATCACAAGCGGCGCTTGTTATGGTGTAGCTGGAAAAGATACCACTTTGGCCCTGACCGCCCAGCCGAATACGACTTCTGATGATAGCATTGTTTCTCTATCTGCCTCTAATGCCGGAGAATTTTTAAAATACTTCAAGATTACGGACAGTATTAGCGGAGGAACTCTCAATATCGTTCTGAAAAACAGTATAATTTCGAATAATTCAATGTCAGGTGCTTTTGAAATAACTGACTTCATTGCTAAAAATGATCAACTTACCAGGCTGATTTCCTTCTCATCCATGAACGGAATCTCAAACACCGACAACTACAGTATTGGTTTTAATTTCTGTCTGGGTAGTTTCGTTTTGGTCGATAATTTGATCAAAATTGAAAACGGAAAAGCAGTAGGACCGACAGTAGGAATTTCCTATGCCGGAATATACAACCGTCTGGAGGATAAACTGGATTTAGTTGGAGTCTCTTTGCTGACTTCCTCTATTATGAGCTCTAAAGGGACGAACGGGGCCTACGCGGCACCTTATAAGTTGCTCGGATCAATTGCGAAACCGATAATGTCAGTTAAACCGCTACAATTTGTAACCAATGAAGCAATTTCCGAAGTTTTCGGTAACATGCTGCCGATAATTTCCACGGAAAATTATCCGATGATGGAGACCCTTGCTCCAA
>ODAI013379736.1_pt1 | contig 33147 bp, 52 predicted proteins | sample 1539321 | NCBI WGS metagenome assembly ODAI01 (sample SAMN02144231, study PRJEB22623) | gut metagenome | biome: sheep rumen | host: Ovis aries | place: New Zealand
ATGCATATAGGGTTAAGGATAAAGATACTATTCAGCTTACAGGTCCTAAAGGATAATCCCTATGCATATAGGGTTAAGCCCACAGGATCAATGAAGGGCATTTGCCGATTAGGATAATCCCTATGCATATAGGGTTAAGACATGCCTGATATGATTTTCAGGGCATAATCTGGGATAATCCCTATGCATATAGGGTTAAGTTATGCCACCTATATAATTAAATTTATCTCTGGTGGGATAATCCCTATGCATATAGGGTTAAGAGTAAGTATTTATCAGCTTTTTCAACCATTAGTCCTTAAAAATTTTCCAAAATATAAAATTTTCAATGTACCGTTATTTATATATGAAAAATAATTTTTTACCATTTTTTATCCTTTTTTTTATTGTTTTTCTGAATAATTTATACCTGAATCAACATATTCTTTTGGATCCCATAATTTAAGTTCAGTCTCAATACTTATATCATTATCTGAATTAAATAATGAGAAAATGTCTTTTACTATTCTCGACATAAGATCATGTTCCGTAATCTGTAATCTGAATTCTTTAAGCATTTTATGTCTGTTAAAATCACCATCTTTTGCAAGACTAAATGCTAAAGGAATGGTAATTTCTTCTTTATACAGATCAGCTATATCAAAAACAAAAGACTGTATATGACCCGTATGAATAAATCCTATTGCCGGAGAAAATCCTAAAGACACTATAGAAGCTGTTACAATCGCATATAATATATGATTTAATGCAGTAATGTACTGGTTTACTGTATTCTGATTTTCAAAATCATCAGGTTTATAAATTCTTCCATTCCATTCTATATCATACTTTTTTGCATTATATTCATAACATTCTTTTACCTTATTGCCTTCTATTCCTCTTAATTCTGCTACGGATTTTGTTTTAAAACGGCAATCAGGGTATCTTATACTATACATTTTATGAATAACATCTAAATGAAGCTTTTTATCCTCATGATGCTTTATCTGCATAAGAATATTTTTCGATTTATTAGTAAGAGGTTGTCCATAAGCATAAAACACGCTCATATCCATTCCACTAAAACATATTGAACATCCTGCCTGAGAAATATTACATACGGCTTTATGAGTAATTGATGTTCCCGGACCAAGTATTATGCAATTTATTGTAGTTATAGGAACTTCAGATATATTCTTGCCTTGAATTATTTCAATCCCATATTCAGACTGTTCTATTCTTGCTTTATCAATATATAAAAACGATATTCTGTCCTCTGTACGGGTAAGTAATCTTTTATCTTTTTCTTCAAACATTATTTAACTCCTGCTATTTAAGGCTACTTTAGCCCCTATTCCACTTATTAAAAGCTTTTTTAACAGTATTACCTTCATGAACACTGTTATATCCACCTTTAAAAGCTTCATATATGTTAGACTCATATTCCTTAAAACAATCCGGACAAAGATACATCGTATGATTTCCAAAGTCCACACACTTTAAGGACTGATTATTCCATATATCTTTACAGCAGTTACATATATTTACATTTGTCATAATTTATCCCCCTAATCTGCTTTATATTTGTCGATTATCTCTAAACATTCATCTACAACATACTTTCTAAAAGGCTGTCCATATCTTAATTCCTCTATATCGGCTCTTATCATGTCAAGAACAGACTCTTGCTCTAATGCTTTGATTGCCACTGTAAGAGCATATATTGTTCTTTCTCCATCGTCTTTAGTACATATGCCCTCGGAAAGCAACCTTTTCCAATGGTCTAAATGCTCTGTAAGTGTGGCTATTGCCTTTTCTCTATCTGTCATTCTTTCACCCCCTGCATCTTTGCTCCACAACATTCGCAATAGCTCACCCGAATTTTTGCAAGCAAATCGTTAATTTCATCAAGATTAAGTTCATCAACAGTGTATCCATAAGCATATTCCTTAAGTCTTGTATTACCGCATTCTGAACAATTTACATCAATATACTTATCTCTTTGTGTGAGAATCCACCGCCCCGTCCTCTGTTCTGGTGTAGCAGGTGGTAAAGCCTTAATCGTTTCAATATCCTTCTGAATGATAACATCGCAGTCATCATCTCCAATCTTATTGTGAGACAACTGAACTATTGCTTTATCTCTGCTTATCGTATCCTTACAAGGCTGTTCTAACGCTTTAACAATTTCATCGGCTTCTTCCCCATTTAAAGCATCATACAAATAACCTTTTGCTTTTCTCCATGCATCTTCTCTTTTCATTCCTCTATTTCTCCTTATACGATGAATTTGTTCTATATTTATATATGAAAAAAACTTTTTAACCATAAAAAAAAGAGCTAAACAACTGTTATATTTAGCTCCTTTTCTTGTTTATTTATTAGATATATATTATTTCATTCTTTTTACAGCTTCTTTGGCAAGGTCTGATCTTACACTATATTCATCATCAAAAGTTATAATGGCACATAAAGGAGAGCCTTTCATGGTTTCCATAGCATATATAAGCCCATTATTCCTTTTATCAAGCAGAGGATTATCTATCTGGTCGGGATCTCCGCATATTACTATCTTTGAATCCTTTCCTGCTCTTGTTATAACATCCCTTGTAAGCCCTTTAGAGGCGTTCTGAGCTTCGTCCATGATCAAATATGTATTCATAAGACTTCTGCCCCTTATAAAGGATAAGGCAAGGATTTCAATAACACCGGTATCAAACATATCGTCCATATGCATACGAACCTGTTCAGGATCTTCCTTTGTTTTGCCTGAACCGGATAATAATATCTTTAAATTATCATAGTAAGGGGCAAGTAACGGATCCATCTTGTGCTTAAGATCTCCGGGTAAATATCCCATTTCTGAAAATCCGTTTGTAGACGGTCTGCTTATTATTATCCTGTCATAACTATTATCTGTATGCTTCTGGGAATAAAATGTATTATTTAATCCTGCAGCTAATGATAAAAAGGTCTTTGCTGATCCGGCACATCCCTTTAAAATTACAAGGGGAATATCTTTTGCCGGAGCATTTAATGCCCATAATGCATAAGACTGTAATGCATTTTTAGGACTTACTCCTCCAAAAGATGTCTGTTTATCTATAAGACAAAGTTTCCCGTCCTTATATACTGTTAATGCTGATTTATTAGTAAGATTTTCATCCTTTAAAGTTATAAATTCATTCTCAAAAAGTTCTATATCCTTTGAATAACCATTTTCTTTCTCTGATATCTTAAAAGGCAGTTCTTTTACTTTATATATATCATCTATGGCTTCACTGCTTATATAAACATCCCTATATCCTTTATATCCGCTTTCTTCTATATGGTCATTCTTATATCCTTCTACCTTTACTCCACAGGCTGTAGCATTGATTCTCATAGATATATCATTTGTTACAAGGATTAAAGGCTTTTCTTTATCTATAACACTTAAATGAATACAAGTGGATATTATCCTGTTATCAGGTACGGATATATCAAATCCTTTAGGCAGATAGTCCTGTTTTACTCCATCAGGCTCTACCATAAGCATTCCTTTATTCTTAAGGCGTATTCCTTTTATTAAATCCCCCTTTTTTCTTAAATCATCAAGTATCCTGCAACATTCTCTCGCATGATATCCTATTTCTCCCGGAGCTGTTTTCTTTTTATCAAGCTCCTGCAGTGTGGTTCCGCATATGATAACGATATTGTCTTCAAAACCTTCTATCATAGCTTTAGGATTTCCAAGAAGAATGTTTGTGTCAAGTAAGAATCTTTTTATCATTTGAACCCCTTTCTTCATATAGAAATATAGTTTTAGTTCTATCTATATATCTATATATGAAAAATAATAAAATCCGTTTCTTTTATAACAAAAAAAACCATCTGATTATTCAGACGGTCTTTTCCTGTAGAGATTATTCATAATCAATATTTTTCCAAAGCTTCTTCTAAGGCTTCTTTTTTGTCTTTTTCCCTTAAATAATCATCACAGGCTATAGTATCTCTTAATGAAGATAATTCATTATCTATATCTTCTATCTGTTTTTCTGTAGGATGCCATTCAATTCCTATAGATGCTTTTAAGTTTTCCAGATATTCGATTCTTTCTTTATATCTGTTATATACAGATCCGTTTAAATATACCATATAATACTCCTTATAAAATCATATCAGCGTTCTTTTTCTTCAGTTATTTCTTCTCTGTAATTCTTAATAGCCTCTCTGTATTTTTCAAAATATATATCATCTTCATATTTCTCATTAAATTCATCTAATACATCTTCTATAGGCTTATCTGCATTTGATACCCTGATAACCATATGCTTACAGGGTTTTCCATCTACAGCTGTAGTTAACAGTATTTCAGATACATATGACTGAGACACTTTTATAGGTTTTTTTGATGGATCTATACTTATCTCTGACCTGTTAAGCATAAGAGATGTACTGAAAAAATTATAAAGGATATTTTTATATCCAATTTCATCATGGATTAAAGTATCTACCTTTAAAACCGGATCATATTCAGTTATACAGAAATTAAACCCTTTATCGTCAAGAGCTTTATCTTTCCCTATTTCCTTTATAAAATTCATTAATTTCATATATCTACTCCCTTATCCTCATCTATACCCAAATTATCTTTTAACATATTTTCTGTCGCAGATGACAAGACATATGTAATATTTGCAGGTGCTTTTTCAAGAGCATCCCCGATAAGGTTATAGTGTGTATTATCATCAAAATCATTAAGAAGTCCCATATCAGACATTCTTAAAAGGAATCTGGCGATATCTATATATAAAACACCCTGTTCGGTGCGTTTTCCATGATATTTATATGTTTCTTTATTTTCTGCTTCCATATTGGATATCGACCCTTGTATGTCAAAAGCATCGGGGGTATATATATCCTTGTAATAATTCATCTGGTCATATGCACTTGACATATATGTATATAACCCGTGACTGGTCCCGTTATCTTCGGGCAGGCTTTTTATCTCCTCTGCCAGTTCACTTATCGCATCTTCTGTGGGATAATCGTCCATTGGCAGAAAATTGTAAAAAAACTCTGCAATTTTATTGGCATTAGTACGCCCGTTTTCATTTCCCAAAGATTTCATATATCTACCTCCTTATCATCATCTATACTTAACTTTTCTTTTTCAAAATCATAGATTATACCTATATATGAAAAATAAATAAAAAAACACTTTAATGAGCTTTAAAGGCTCTATCCCCTATTAAGTTAAGCAAAATAGTTACAAAAAAAAGCACCATCATTTCTCAAAAACGAGATTAAGATGGTGCTTTTTTATTTACAGGTACAAACCATTGTCTTCTTTACTACAATACTTTTCCAGTGCTTTTTCTGCATATTTTACAGATTTCTTACGCACATATTTCTCCATAATATCCCCAAGACCTTTTCCTTTTTCGTATTTTGGACAGTATTCCGGATTATCAACACACTTTTTACTGCTTTTCTCAAGATACTTCCGGATCGACTTTGCAATAGCTTTTGCAGCGATCTCTAACCCTTGTTCTCTCCATTCATCCAGATGTTCTGTTTGCCATGTATCTTCGTCCAAGATAAGCCCATATTCGTGTATGAGATTCCCAAGCGGAATTATTGTTTTAGCGTCTATACACACAAATATCTCCTGATCTTTTTCCGACTTTACAAAACTCTCCGGAAAAGCATCCCGATGGATTCCTATCCCAAAATTAGGTCTTATATATCCAAAACCACCAGCCCTAAGAGCATATGCTTTTGCCTCAATGTCATGCTTTTTCAGATAACCGACAATTCTTTCAAAAAACTCTTTGTATTCTTTGTTTTCCGGTTCTACAGGCTGTTTTTTGTCTTCTAATTCCATAATATTATTTCTTCTCCTTAAATATCTTTGTCTTCCATTTCAGCCTGCATATCTTTCCTGATGAAATCCTCTATCTCGGACACTGTATATTTTGAATGGTCTAACCAGAAGGTTTTATCGTTGTACTCTACTGTAAATTTAATAAACCCCTCACTCTTAAGCATTGAAATCGTTTCTTCAAGCTCATCCACACTATCTATTTCATCGACAAAAACAACACCGTCCTCATTTTCATATTCAATGCGGATAATCTCATCGTTCTGATATCCCATATATTTACACCATTTCCTTTTCTTCTTTAAAACAGGCATCTTTTACATAGGCACATTTTAATTCTTTACATATATCATCAAATTCTTCTTCAGTAATATCTGTAGAACGGGCTAATACTCTTATAAATTCAGCACTTCCTCTTTTTTCACTGTAATCACATAAAGTAATAATTCCCTCTTCTGTTTTATCATCATATATCGCATCGAGTTCAACCTCACTATCTTCTCTCATCATCTTCCCTGATGAATATTTTTCTGCTTCTTCAAGGATATGTTCACATACTTCTTCTTCTGTCATATTCATGGTATATTCGTTATTATTGTAATAATATGACTCTCCGTTTAAGGCGTTTTTAGCCCATTCATCAAAATCTTCAAGATATTTCATCATATCTTCTTTAGTAATATAATCACAGGAACAGTCTCCTCTTAAATCTTCCTCTAACTGTTCTCTTAATTCATCTATTTTCATTTAATCCATACTCCTTATCTTTTATTAAAATTTAATTATGTATATCTATATATGAAAAAAATAATTAAAAAACTACTATAAAAATATAGTAGTTCTTAGATTATTCTGTCTTTAAATTTCTCTTTTTCATTAAATATGTATTTCTTCTATCAGATAACAGCATTTTATTATTGTATCGTTTATTTTCTGGATATATCTGTCGTGAATATGTCCATGAATAACCATTTTAGGAGATTTATCTATAATATACTTTCCTATCCCATATAAGCCGGAATGAGCATTAGTTGATAAAGCATCATATATAGCTTCTTCCGGTTTATCAAACATAGGCTTATCATGTGTTATCAATATATCGCAATATCCCATATTATCTAAAATATCCACACTTTCTTTATGTGTCCTTAGACAATAATCACTGTTCTTATATTTAATACTTCCCGATAATCCACCTATTATTATAACTTTCCCCTTAACAGTTACTTTTTCTGTTTTTCCATCTATCCAGTGTACTTTAGGGAAATCATCTGTTATACATAGGTCATCATGATTTCCTATTATCCCAAAAATAGGTTTATTATCTATATCTTTTATATAATTAAAGAAATTATCCAGATCAGCATAATAGACATCTCCTAAAAACAGAAGAATATCAGCATTTTTAATTTTAGATTCTATATCGAAAAAATGTTTTAATATGGATCCATGAGTATCTGTTATTATAAGCAGATTTAAATCAAAAATCTCAGGTATATCTAAAATATCAACAGGAGTATTTTTAATATCCGTTTCTATATCTTCCTTATTTTCTGAGAATTTAGATACAAAATCCTTTAATTTTGCAGTTATATCCATATCTATACCCTTATATAAGATTAGCTCTGTTAAGAACAGAAAGCATATCATCTTCTAAAAAATCTTTAAGTATCTCTACATCTTTCTCATGGCTTCCCATACAGTTCCCATAATAGGCTTCACATATTCCTCCTGCTATAGCACCGATAGTATCAGTATCTATAAGCATGGAATTTATAAGCTTCATACAGCTTTCAAAGGAATCTGTTTCATAGAAGCATCTTATCGCAACAGGTACGGATTCCTGACATGTGGCAGAAAACCTTATAGTATCATGATATTCCGATACAGATCTGTCTACTCCATATATATATATCCCGTCTGTTTCAGGTTTTTCTAACCCATATTCATCAAGTTCTATGGTTTTTACAGGCTCTTTTACGAAAATAGCCTTAATCTTTTGTATGAATGTCTTATTATCTTCTGTATCTTTTTCGGGATTATAATGAATGCTTGGATATTCAGATATGGCGTATTTTAAAATATCTTCCTTACTTTTTCCCTCTTGAGCCATTTTTATACAGTTTGCAGTAACTACAGCTCCTTTTACACCTTCTTTATGATTATGAGTAGGAAGTGCTGATAATCTTGCAAGTTCTGTATCATATAAAACACAAGGACTTACTCTCATAGCAGAACCATTTCCATAGGAATTATAGGCTCCCATATTTTCACAATGAATCCATGATGAAAACATTCCACCATATCCTGCATAAGGATATAATTGTCCCCATTTACGATAATATTTAGCAAACTGGGATATCATATATTCTTCATTTTTATCCCTATTCCAGTCATCTATATTATCTATAAGGCATTCTAATGTAGCTATAGTCATTACAGTATCATCTGTAAATTTCTGTCTGTCTCCATGATTTACATTATTAAACAGATCATATGTACCATTCTGACGATCATCATCATCTAAATCAGCTAAACACGCTGCAAATTCATAACATGATCCGGCTATATCACCAAGTATTGCTCCTATCATAAATGTTCCTTTTTATAGAAATATTCCCCTTTTATATAATCTTCTATAAAAGGGGAATATTCTATTTCTTTTTTATTCAGCCTTTTTTGTTCCCAGCTTTTTTATCATAGCAGAAAGCATTCTTCCAATTTCATCGCTCAGGTTCATTAAAGAATCCACATCTTCTTTACTCAAATACTGAAGCATTACACATATCTGTAAGTGTGTTTCCAGTTCATTTTTAGAGCCTCTTGCAATGTTTAAAAAATGAACATAGTCTTTGGTTGTATCTCTACCATATCCTTCTGCAATGTTTGCCGGTATAGATACGGCAGATCTTCTTATCTGATCACATAAAGCATATTTCTCTTCAGCAGGAAGATTTTTTATAAGAGCATAAGTTTGTTTAACAAGCTCCATAGATTTCTGCCAAACTACTAAATCTTGATAAACCACTTCAAACCTCCTATTGATACCATATTGATACTATATTGATACCATATAATTCCCTTCTCTCTTCTCCCTCTGCTCTTCTCCCTGATAAGTAATGGCAATGCCATTACTTATCAAACTCCATATCAAAATGAATACTCTTGCCTGATGCCTTAGTTCCGTCTTTCTTAGTATAAGAAAACTCTTCTACATTACCGGGCTTTAAGCAGGCGTTGTACTTTGTGCCTTTCTTTGAAACAAGCCCCTTAACATGGATTTCTTCTCCCTTAAGGACTTTCTTCCATTCTTTATCGGATAATTCTTTTCCGAAGACCTTTCCGAATACTATGCCACATTTATTAGGACAGTACGGACCATATTTCCCGGTCTTTATCTCGCTCTTATGGCAGGAAGGACATTCCCCAAGACTCTCGGAACTTTTACCTGAAGCAGTTCCAAAAGAAGCTACCTTGCCGTTCTTTATAAGGTCAACCGATTCTTCCATCTTTGAAAAAAGAGTATCCTCAATTTCCTTATAATCAGTCTTTCCGGATCTTATATGGTCGAACATTTCTTCCCATCTTCCGGATTCAACAGGCATGAATAAAGGAATATCCTTATATGCCTGATAAAGGGAGACTGCTTTATCCGTTGCAACAAATGAGCCTTTTTCCTTATAGAAATAGCCGTTCTTCTGGCATTCCTCAATGATATTAGCCCTTGTTGCAGGAGTTCCTATCTTATACTTAACAGCCCCTTCTTCTCCCTCATATTTCTCAGGAGTTTCAAGAGCCTTTATAAGGGTTCCGTCATTATAACGAGGAGGCTTCTGTGATACTAATTCCTTGGCAAAAAACTCAATGGGGTGAATATTTGTTCCTTTATCAAACTTAACTCCACAGTCCTTCTTCATCTTATAAGCAGGATTAAGGATAAGTTCATAACCGGGAGCAATATCATAACTTTCCGTAAATATATAAGGATCTTTGCTTCCGGTAGGAACACCTGTAACCTTAACCGACATTGTTTCCTTGGAAGGACCAAACATTGCAAGAAATCTTCTGCAGATAATCTCATATAAAGCCTTTTCATCAGAAGATGAACTCCTTAAACCCTCACCTGTAGGAATGATAGCCGTATGACCTTCTGCAGCTATAGCCTTATCATTGGCATAAGCCTTATCTTTTAAAACATCTGAGGGTTCCCTTACCAAAAGATGATTATCTACCTCAACTTCCCTTAATACCTTTTTTGCGATATGACCGATATCTACCTGTGATGAGATATATTCACACGCAGTTCTGGGATATGACACAGCTTTCTTTTCATAAAGGCTCTGTAATACCTCCAAAGTCTTAGCTCCAGACCACTTCAATTTTGAGTGAGCCTCTGTCTGAAGGGTTGATAACTTAAACAGTTTAGGAGCCTTTGCACTCTTTTTCTCATATTTTGCCTCAGTAATATCAGCATATTCTGTTTTAGGAATATCTTTAAGTGCAAGCTCGGGAGTTTCAAAAGCCTTATCAAATATGAATTCACAGCCCTTATACTTAAAAGCAGGTTTATAAGTCTTCTTTTCCACATAATTACGGATCTCAAGCTCACGCTTTGCAATTATGGATACAATGGGGGCTTTAACACGCCCTATCTTACAAAGATCCCCTACTTTCTTTGTAAGGGTTCCGGTACAGTTCATTCCGAACTGATAATCGGAATGCTGACGGACTAATGCCGCTTCATATATGTGGTCATAATTACTGTCGGGCTGTAAGTTCTTAAGAGTTCCAAGGATAGCCCCTTCAGTAAGGTCATTTGACCAGAATCTCTTAACGGGGAGACTATTTCCTATATAATCAAGAACAAGCCTTACAAGAAGCTCTCCCTCTCCATCAGGGTCTCCTGCATGGATAATATAATCATATCCACCTTTCTTAACAGAATCCCTTATAGTCTTTACAAGATCGTTCTTACCGGGATTAACCTTATATTCAAAAGGATACTTAATAGGAAATTCAGCAAGGTTCCAGTGCCCATACTTTTCGGCATCTACTTCCTTGGGAAGCTTAAGTCCTACTAAGTGACCAGCCTGAGCTACAAAGTCGATATCTATACCTATCTCATCTTTGTGCTTTTTATATACTCCCTGTATTTCTCTCATAAGAGAGGGTTTTTCTGCTATAAGAAGTGCTTTTTCTGACATGTTTATTCCTCCTGATTTATAAATAATTATCCAAAAAGTTCTACTACTTTAAGTTTGTTCTCAAGGCTTGATAAATGCTCATCAAACTTATCTTTATCATCTTCTGTAAGAGTATCTATATTCTGTTCCACATATTCCGCCACTTTGGTAAGAGTCTCAATATCTTTTCTTAAGATTTTTATGTTCTTTTTAATCTCTTCCTTTCTCTTATTAAAATCTGATTCCATATCTTATTATCCTTTCTTTATACATACTCGAAATCGTGTCCCACTAATTCCACAAGTTCTTCATGTGTCATCTTGGGCAGTGGAGGAGGCAAAATCTCCCAGTCCTCTATACAACTGCGTAAGGTTTCGATTTCCCTATCACTAAATTCCTTTGCGAACACATGATCGTAATCATCTATCATATCGAAAAGAGTTGTCTTTATATAGTCACATACATCCTTATCAGACATAGCAAGGAATTGCTTACTATATTTCTTATACTCGTCCCAAACAGGTTTTTCTTTTACGATAATCGCAAGTTTTGCTTTTTTGCCTGTTTCATATTCATTCTTAAAGTCGAAGCAGTTCCAGTATTCACCATGGAAATTCTCTTCGCCTTCCCAATAACCGTCTGATAGCTGTGTTGACAGAAAATCCAATATTTCCCTTACATCATCTGCAAAATCACACTTTATAAGTATTTTTCTGTCGGAGCTTTTCTTTTCTTCTTTTATCATAATCTTTCTCCTTTATTTTTTCGTATAAAAATAGGTATGAGAATAAATCCCATACCTATATATGAAAAATAATATTTTTTATGTATTTTCTATGGTTTCTTCTTCCTCTTCTACCTCTTCTAAAGATTCCTCATAAAACTGCTGAATGGAATTCTTTCTTTCAAGGATTTCTTCTGCCCTTACAGCAAGACTGTTACTATACTCTCTGAACTCATCTTCATTGGTTATAACAAAATATCCATATCCATTGGCAGCAAGAGGAATATGATTATCATAGACACAGCTCTTTATAAGTCTTCTTACTATAGCATGTGTATCTCCGTCCTTTATTCCGAGAATATTAGCTATTTCTCCGGAACTTATTTCATTTCCCTTTCCCTTATGTAAGAGAAGTATGGATAATAATCCTTTCTTATAACGGGATATCTCTTCTTCATCATATTTTTTCTTCATATAAATCTCCTTTAAAATAATGTATAGATTTATATGAAAAAATAACTTTTTTAAATCATTTCTATATCTTCATCTTCTTCATCTTTTTCATTTTCTAATGTTTTTGTTTTACAGAATTTTTCTGCCAAGCCTTAAGATCGTCTTTATTTCTTTTAGAATAGGCATATTTCTTTCTCATATTATTTAATATAGGATATCTGTCACTGTTAAATATACTGTCTATATAAAAAATAACATCTTCAAAAGTTATTATCTTTCCATTAAACCATTCCCCTTCTATTCTTGCAGGATTAAAATGATTATGAGCATTTGTTTCTATAGTACGAAGATATGTAGGCTCTGATATTGCTATCTTTGTTATTGTTTTTCCTGCAGAATTACTTCCTGTAAGACTTTTTAATCTATCTTCTATATGTTTAGAAATACCTATTTTTATATCTCCGTCTGAATTTTCAAGTACATATATAAGATATTGCCCCGGTATGAGTTCCGGTTCATTTATATGTTTTATGTCATTATATATATTCAACTCTGAGTTCCTCCTAAAAATATATGAAAAATAATTTTATTTTATTTTTATTTTTCATATATAAATACAAAAAAAAATAATATGGAGGAAAAGATATGAATCTTCAGAAAGTAAACAGAATGAGAGAACTTCAGAATGAATTAGAAACAGCTTCTAAAGACTATTATAACGGAACAGAAAGTATGTCTAATTTTGAATATGATAAGAAATATGACGAACTTCGTGCTTTAGAAGATGAACTTAATCCTGATGAGCGTTTTACAGATAATGTAGGAGCAAAAGTAGATGAAAAATCCCCTCTTAAGAAAGTAATCCATGAATATGAAGCAAAATCATTAGGAAAAACTAAATCAATAGATGATGTCATAAAAGAACAGTCTAAAACCGGTGAAGATAGCCCTTATGTATGTCTTTCATGGAAATTAGACGGCTGTACTGTTCAGCTTAGTTATGAAAATGGAAGGCTTATTCAGGCGGCAACAAGAGGAGACGGTCTTGTTGGACAGGATATTACTAAAAATGCTGTTAATATTGCAGGAATCCCTAAAACTATTGATTATAAGGGTAAATTAGTAGTTAGAGGAGAAGCTTTTATGCGTTATGATGATTTTGAACGCATAAATACAGACGGACAGTTTGCTAATCCCCGTAACCTTGCTTCTGCTACTATAACAGCACTTGATCCTAATCTTTTAAAGGACAGACCTGTTACTTTTCAGGCTTTTGAACTTGTATACGCTGATGAGTATAAAGATACTTCCTTTAGTACACAGCTCGATTATCTTAAAACACTGGGATTTGGTGTTGTTGAACATAAACCTGTTAGTATTAAAGACCTTAAAGATACCATTGAACTCTGGTCTGATACGGACAGGATAAATAATCTTGGGATTCCTGTAGATGGTCTTGTAATAATGCATGATAACAGGGATATTGTCAAAGATTTATCAGATACAGGACATCACCCTAATATGACTAAAGGAATGGCTTTTAAATGGCAGGATGAGACTGTTATGACTACTCTTCGTAAGATAGAATGGTCTGCTTCAAGAACAGGCTTACTTAACCCTGTTGCTGTATTTGATACAGTTGATCTTTGTGGTACTAAAGTAAGCAGAGCTTCTTTACATAATGTCTCCTATGTAGAAGGACTTAATTTAAAGATAGGTGACAGAATAACAGTTTATAAAGCTAATATGATAATCCCTCAGATAGCAGAAAATCTTGATAAGGATAAGGCAGGTAATATATCTCATGATATAGAATGTCCTTGTTGTCATTCAAAAGCTGTTATTAAGGAAAATAACGGTATAAAAACAGCTGTATGTGAGAATGATAAATGTTTAGCCAAAGAACTGGGAGCTTTTGTCCGTTATACAGAAAAGCACGGAACTAATATAGACGGTTTATCTGAAAAGACAATACTTCAGCTTATGGAAGCAGGATATCTTAAAGATATTTCAGATCTTTATACTTTAAAAAACCACCCTCATATTGCCGATCTTCCCGGTTTTGGAAATAAGAGCTTTTATAATCTTATAATCAGTATAGAACAGTCAAAAGATATGGATTTAGCTCATTTCCTCTATGCGTGCGGTATTGATAATATCGGCAGAGGACAGTTAAAGGAAATCATGGGATATCTTAAGGATAATTACGATGATCTCTGTAATAAATATTTAAAGAATAAAAAAGATTCTGATGGTGAAAATATGTTCTATATCCTCATAGGTATGGTTGTAAACGACTTTGATTTTACTGAAATACCGGGTATAGGTGATGTTTTAGCAGAAAATTTTGTAAAGTTTATTGATGATGAATTTATCTTCCCTTTAGAAGAACATGTTTCCGGCAGATATTCAGAGTGTCTTCCGTATATAGAATTAACCGATACCATAACAAAGAAAAAAGCTTTAGATACATCTGATTCCCCTATAGCCGGTAAAAATTTCTGTATTACAGGAAAATTAGAGCATTTTACTAACAGAGATGCTATGGTTGCCTTTATAGAAGAAAATGGTGGTAAATTTGTATCTTCTGTAAGTAAAAATACGGATTATCTTATCAATAATGATATTACTTCTACCAGTGGTAAGAATAAAAAGGCTCATGACTTAAATATTCCTATTATCAGTGAAAATGACCTTTTGGAAATGGTGGAAGATAAAGACGAAGGAAAGGATTTATAAGTTATAAGAAAAACACATAATAAAAGCATCCTTTTATCTATTATAATATCAGGATGCTTTTTATTTTAATCTTATTTTTATTATAAGCGTATTATATTATACATATACACTTCTGAATATGTTTATACCCTTAATACTCCTTATGTCCTTTTCAGACCTGAATTTTCCGGTAAGGAGCCCTTCTGCTATCTCCTTAAACAGGTCGGTAACTTCATTATAATATTCATCTGTACCGTAATACTGGGAACCACCTTCCCATACTACATACAGATAAGAATAATCTATAACCCCACCCTCATTTATAAGGTTAAAGAAGTCATTAACCTCTGTTATTACAAATAAGTGGTTAAAATTAGGATCAGCTATAAGTATGGCTTTTATTTCAGAAGACCTCTTCTGTATATCACGCACCATAGTCTGCAGGGAATTAACGGACGGAGCAGAATGCTTTTTCTGGATCTTATCCTTTAATGCCTTCTGTTCCATTGAAAGCAGTTCATCATGGTCTTTTTCTACCTTTTTCTCAGGTTCTGCTTCTTTTTCTCCCTTTTCACGGATATTATAATCAGGGTGTGATATCTTATAGGCTTTCTTATTCTTATACATGGAAGCATCAGCTACTTTGATAATATCTTCTACTGATACCTTTCCGTCGCCTACTGCATATCCTATTGATACCGCATGGGGCACATGTTTGGAAGAAGCCTTAAATAAAGCCTTAAGGTCATTATGAACCCCTACCGACATTTCTGTTATCTTGTCAGCAGTACCCTTGCCCTTTTTAGGAATTATAGAAACAAATTCATCTCCACCTATACGGTAAGTCCTGTCATTTCCAAAATGTTTAGCTATAACAGATGAACAGTTCCTTATAAGTTCATCACCGTCAGTATGACCGAATGTATCATTGACATATTTAAGGTTATTTATGTCAAAAAATACGATAGCTATATTATTGGATACATTCTTAATATCCTCGTGATAAGCCCTTGAGTTAAGGAGTCCTGTCATATCATCATGCAGGGCAATAAACTTCCAGTCGGGTTCTGAAGAATCCGAAACAGTAGAGGCAACCTTTTTATTTTCCTTATGCTGTTTCTTTTCTGTAGGCAGGATCTTTGAAAAACCGGCAAGGATTGAAGGCTTTTCCTTTACTTTTACCTTTTCCTTGGTCTTTTCTTTTGCCTTTACGGGCTTTGTTACTTCTTCAGGAACATCTATAGCACTGCTCTGAGGACTTTCAATCTCTTCTGCACGGATTTCCTCAGCAATGCTTATCTGCTCTTCTACGGAAGATTCATCTGTAGATACAATTTCTTCTGCAACAGCTGTCTCAATAACTGTTTCAATAGGAGCAGGAGTAACTGTCTCGGGCTCTTTAACCTCTTCTGTCTTAACCGAGGGCAAAGGTTCTTTCTCAGGCTTTTCTTTCTTCTTAAATGCCTTGGATAATTTACCTAAGAAAGTAGCTTCTTTAGCCTTTCTTTCTTCCTCTTCCTCAGCAAGACGCTCTTCCTCTTCTCTCTTTAATCTTTCAGCCTTGGCAGCCTGTTCTGCCTCGTATCTCTTTCTGTTATAATCCTCATTGATTTGAGACATCCTCTTTTCATAGTCTTCTGTCTCTTTTTTGAGATACTCTTCCCTCTGCTTTCTTTCTAATTCCATATCGGAAAGCATTTCGGCATTTTCAGAAGAATTGAGTTCCTTTAACATTTCAGAAATGTTATTTTCTTCTTCTTCATCATTTATTTCTGTATTTTCAACACCAAGACCACTTACTTCTTCTTCCGGGACAAATATTCCATCATCTTCTGCGTCTGCAGGAATAGGATCCCCAAACTCAGTAGCTGCGTCTTTTGCTGAAAGGTCAAATAACTTATTCATATTAAAAATCCTTTCTTTTTGAGTTCTTAAATATATATGAAAAATAAACTTTCTTCAAAATAAAAGCTTTAGCTTTTATTGTAACTCACAGCTGAAAGCTGTGAGTCTTAAAATCCGGTAAGAAAATACAATACTGACATTATCAGATAACCCGTTGAAAAATAATAAGCAACCCTGTCATGTCCTACTGTTTTTCCGTTTTTCTTCAAGGCATTTGATCTTTCCTTAAAAAAGGCTCTTATTTCCCCCGGAAAGAATACGATACAGGCAATACAGTATGTTCCTATAGGATAATATAAATTATATCCCCTGAAAAATATACCGTGTCTACTTCCTATAAGACCTGTAGCACATATAAGAAGAAAATTTTCAAGGTCATTTAAGTTAAATATCTTAAAAAGAACCATTACTGCTGAAAAGAACAGAAAAACATTTATTGCCGTAAAACTTATGTGAGTCTGTCTTATAAGGTTAACTACAATATAAAGAATAGTTGTTCCTAAAAATGCTCCCCATTTCCAGAGACAAAGACTGTTTATAAGGGATTTAATATTTTCCTTTATATTCTTAGGTTTTATTTCATTTAAAGTTTCCTTTAAAACAACCTTTTGTTTCACTATTTTTTCAGTATTTGTTTTTCTTAAGATAAAAAACCATGTTAAAAGAGACACTATAAAGCATGGCAGGGCTAAAAGCATCTCTATCATCATCTTATGCATATCTACATCTTCAAATCCCATTTATTTATCCTCCAAACTCTGAAACAAACTCACTCCGGGAACACATAATAAAGAAGTTCCCTTTCTTCTTTGGATATATTTGCACTTTCAACACCTAAAACAAAGTCAGTACAGCCCTTTAACTTCATAGCAAGGTTTTTTACTCTTTCTGTACTGTATTCTCTGTTAAAATCCTCTGAAAATTTGCATAAGGCATCCCAGTCAATCCTTAAACTCTTTTCAGGTTTCCTTAAAACCTTAAGCATTTCAACTCTTTGAAGTTCTGTGGGGGGAAGACCTATATCCCTTATGGCAACAGCAATATCCAAAGTATCCCTCTTTCTTAGGATTTCTTCCCATATCTTTTCATTATTCTTATCTTTAGCAGCCTTTTCTTCGCCATATTCACATAAAAGCAGGTCTTTTTTCCTGTTACAGTCTTGTCTTTCTGTAATATCGCTTCCTTCATATTCGGGAACAAAGAAGCCGTTTCTTGTTCCGTCAAAAAAGGAACCCCTTACATAAACAGCCCCTTTATTCTTAACATCTTTTCTCTGGTTATATTTAACAATCAGTCTTTCCATAGTATTTTTCTCCCTTCATATCCGTTTTTAATATATGAAAAATAAAAAATAATGGATTTTTACACTTCGGTTTATATCTTTTCCCGTATTATGGTTTATTTTATCCCCATATCTGTTTAACTGCATCATGGTATATATTTTCCATAGTCCTATGGTCAGAAGGAGTTCCGGCTACGGTTATGGTAATATTCCTGTCATCTTTATAATAGAACTTAAGATGCCCTTTACCCGGAACATTTATAAATCCGGCTCTTTCCATTTCCTTTATAAAAGAACCCGACTTTGCACTCTTTGCAAGGACTCTTCTAAAATTTTCGCACCATTTATGCTTAATATCCTCTTTTGTCTCAAGAGTATTTATATATTTTGTAACAGCCTTGTATCGTAGTGTATCCTCTGACATATTCTTAAGGGAAGACTTTAATGTTTCTGCAATAAGGAATTTTTCCATATCACTTAATTCATTATTATCAGACTCATTACCGGAACAACGAAAAGAATTATCATTTACCCTGCTCTGTAGGATATTATTCTCTCTTTTTAGCTCTTTATTTTCTTCTAATGCCCCATTTAGTTCGTTTTCCATATTAAGGGCATAATCCCTGTAAAAGTCAATATCGTCCTGCATCTTATTATGGATCTTTAGGATTTCCCTCTGTTTCTTTATATTTTTTCTGTTCTCGATAAACTTTTCATTCATCTCACGAATAGCAGGGTTTGTCTTCTTCATATATAATCCTTTCTGTGTAAACATCTTTCTTCTTTGATTTAGGAAATGTTGCGACTTTTTTATATTTTTAGGCTACATAAATATATGAAAAATAAAAATTAACCGTAAAAATTTATTTTTCATATATAAGTATGAGCAATGAAGATTTTAAAACTAAAAATATTGAATTATTCAGGCAGTTACGAAAATATTCGCCTGAGTCTAATGAATATATCCGTTTAAGGAATGAGATCTTTGATTTTAATTACCCTTTAATAACAAGCTTTTTATACAAATCAACCGGTACATATCCTTATGATTACTGTAATTACAATGATTATGTTCAGGAATTAAGCATAAGATTATTAAGAGCTATAGAAAAATATGATCCTGATAATGCTGAAAATGCATCATTTTCCACATATGCCTATTTCTGGCTTTTTCAGGGAATAAAGTTCTGTGCTTATCAAAACAGACCGGTTTATATTCCAAAATATATATATGACGGAAAAGAAATTGATCCTGCTATAAAGAATATAGATTCCCTTGATGAAATATACAATAATGAAGAAATACTTTTAGATAAAAACATGGAAGAGATATCTGTTTTTGGGGAATATAAAGACACAGAAGATCCGGTGAAATATCTGTTTATAGAAGAAATATCGGAAATAATATATAAAAAAAGCAAGCTTACCGATAGAGAAAAGGAACTATTTATCTGCAGATACAAAGATGAAATGACTCTTGAACAAATAGGAAAAAAATACTGCCTTACCAAAGAAAGGGTAAGACAGATTCTAATAAGAATAGGTATGAAAGTATCAAAAGCTTTAAATGAAAGATTATTTACTGAAGATGTTAAGGAAATGCTGTAAGACAATTACTGCATTTCCATATCATTCGATAAAAGAAGCTCGTTTTTAAGGTTTTCTGATAATTCATAACTATAATGACAAAAGCCAGTCTCATCTGATATATAATCATTTATGACATCAATACCTTCTGTTTTTGCTTTTTCTACAATATTAAGAGGAATTTCTATTGCACTGGGAAGAGAAGTAATAAGGCTTTCATCTCCTTCTATATCCCATAAAATATCATAGACATAATATTCTTCCTTATCAAGGAGTGAAATACAAAATGATGCCTCTTTGTCCTTTTTCTCAATTAAAAGAAAATCCGATATCTTATCTATTGCTTCAGGATCTGTAATCTTCCCTGTCTTTACGGCATTGAATAATTCATCTGCTGTGCCCCTTATTCCTAATTCTTTGTTTTCATAATAGTTTTCTGCCATTTTTTATTATCCCTTTATTCATAATCTGCGTTTTCAGACGCATAGGTTTCCAGTTCTTCAAAGTATTCAGCATACATTGTATCAGGTTCATACCTTACAGCCTCCGCATAGCCCTCTTTCACAAGAATGGCATTTACCATCTTATCCTGTACTTCAGCTAAATCAAACATATCTTTCGGTACTTCAAGCCATACATATCTAAGGAGCCTGTCATATCTGTCTGTATCAGATACATCAGTCTGTAAATAAACCACATCACAGCCGGATAAAAGTTCCTTTGTAAATATGGATGCGTATGTTCCTTCTTCAGTATTTTCTATCCCGTGGGCTTCTAAATATTCAGGAGGAGCTACTGATTCAGGAGTATTTACTCCTATTAAACGGACTTTGAATTCGCCTTTGTTATCTATATCAACAACAATGGTATCGCCGTCAACAACCCTTTTTACATGGGCTTCTTCAAATACAAACTGGGCATAATCTTCTGACAAAGACTCATCTATGTCATAAGCAAGATCATTGCTTACCGTCGCAATAGATTCGCTCATTACTGCTACTGATTCCTCATCAGTAAAATCAGTGTTCTGCACGGTTTCTTCAATGTTTGAGACTGCCTCTGTTATATTGGCAGACGATTCATTTAATACTTCTTTGGGGATATCTTCATTAAACTGAAGACTGCACGCCGTATTCAAACCTATGGTTATGCTTAAAATACCGGTGAGTGCTGCTTTCTTAAACAGATCTTTATTACGCATATACTAAACTCCTTTTTTTATTTATTTGAGTTATAAATATATGAAAAAACATAAAAAAAATCAGGATAATTAAGTATTATCCTGATAATTTATAAAAAAAGAACTTCAGATAAAATATCTAAAGTCTGTTTATATTAGATAATTTTATTTACCGGTTCTAAATACTCTACCTTCTTACCATGAGCTTTCGCATACTCAATTTCGGACTTCGTACTCTCTCCGATATACCCTCCAACATTAATCACATAAATCGAATCAGCCATATCTATCCTGCGTTTATGCATATCATCCAGCATTTCCTTCGTTTTCGACAAAGTTTTCTCATCCATACCATCCCATACTTCGGAATCACCGGAATGTCCAAATAGCCCGACACTGATAACAATATTGCCATTCAGTGTTAACCTCTTCTGTGCTTTCATAAATTCGCTCTTAAATCGTGTACTCCCACACAATGTTATTACCGGGTATCTTTTCATTTTTCTTAATCTGAATTCTCCATATGCTTAAAATTATCAGTTTTCTTTATAATTATATATGAACATCTTTAATAATCTATTCTTAATCCCGGTTCTTCATCATCTTTGAATTTTGTCTTTTCTATATAGTCTTTTATATATTCATACTGCGTATTTACATATCTTAAAACTACTTTGAACTCATCATAAGTGGGATACGAATCATACCTTGATGAGGTATATTCTCTTCTTAAATCCCTTAAAAAATTCTTTGTAGCCCTCCATGATTCCCTGTCTTCTCTGGGAAACACTTCTTTGAAGTTCTTCTTAATTTCCTCAAGCATTCCTAAAATATCATGATCCTCTTTAAGGAAATTCTTATAAGGGAGAGAATACCAGTCACATTTTAATTCTGCGGCATAGAGGAATCCTTTATAAACACGCTCCAATGTATTTGCTGCCTTTGACATATCATCATAGGAATAATTATCTTCCGTCAGTTTGTTCATTGAATTTAATGCACTTACTGCATGGTTAAAATAATTATTATCCATTATGTCGGTATTCTGTTCTATTTTGGATATTATTTCTTTAGGTATCTGCATACTTTATTCTTCCTTCCATAAAGTAATACCATACCCTCTTTCAACAGCATCCGGCTCTATTGAAAGGATAAGTGAAAAAGGATATTCCTCCTCATCAATATCGTTCATAAGGTCATAAAGGTCATGATTTACAAAGTTTTCCTTTGTGCAGATCATTACCTTTATATCGTTTTTAAGGAAACCGTTATCATTAACGCTTCCTTCTGTTAAATATATTTCAGAAACATATACTGCGTCTGAAACAGATAGTATTCTTTTTACTATTCTGTCTAAATTTTCTTTTTTGATGTCGTTCTGAATATTCATAAACAACTCCTCTTTCTTTTATATGAAAAATTATTGAAAAAATGTATGTTCGGTTTTCTTTGATTGTATATGAAAAATAAAAATTAACCAAATAAAAACCTTTATTTTTTCAAGAAAAAAGGAAGTAAAATTATTATTTACCTCCTTTTCTTTGTCTTAAGACCTAACTAATTTACTTCTTGTTGCCATTTACAAGATCCTTAAAAGCCTTTCCAGCCTTAAATACGGGAACCTTTCTTGCAGGAATCTTTATAGCTTCTCCGGTCTTAGGGTTCTTACCCTTTCTTGCTTTACGCTTTGCCTGAGAGAATGTTCCGAAACCGATCAGCTGTACGGGATTGCCCTTCTTTACTGACTTTTCAGTGACATTCATAAAGCTTTTTAATACAGCTTCGGTGTCCTTCTTTGAAACGCCCGTCTCTTTAACAATTGCTTCGACAAGTTCTGCTCTGTTCATTTTCTTTTCTCCTTTTTTTTATTTTTTAGTTTAAAAGGCTTAAAAACAAAGGTTTTCAAGCTTTTCCAATGACAATTATATATGAAAAAAATATTTTTTTGTTTTTTTTATATATTTTATGAAAGAGCTTGGATTTAAATTTGTATATTTTATACAAATTTAATTATTATTGTTTATATATTTTATACAAATAATTAAGTTTACCATATAGCCCATGCTATATCAAAATATTTCTTATAATTAGAATTATTTCCAAGGTTTTTGCAGTTCCTTATTTTTCTATTGGAAATCTTTTTAAATTCCTTTTTTCTCTTACCTATATTTATTCTCTTAAGATAAGGCTCTATATCGGTAAGTTTATGAGTCCATCCGGATATATAGGTATGTTCGGGAACAAACTCTTCCTTCTCATCATAAATCCCTATGGTACTGTAAGAAAGCAGGAGATTACCGTCTTCATCTTCTTCATAGAAGTCTTTTCTGTTTATAACACGGCGGTATTCAATTAAGTCTTTCTTAACCTCTGTATGGGCAGGACATACTTTTTTATTCCTAACCCATATGGATTCCTGATCCTTTATCCAGTATCCACAATGCTTATAAGCCCTATTTTTAGCAAGGAACATACGGGTTCTTTTTTTATAGGCAGTTTCTTTTCTTCTTAATTTATGAATGAATTTTTCTTTCTTTACTCCGGGGAAAAAGATATTTAAGTCATCACGAACCTTTGACATAAGACTATTCTCCTTTTTGTTTATATTTATATCTTAAGTCTGATTATTTATATATGAAAAATAAAAAAATCCCATTTATTTTTACTAAACGGGATTTAAATAGTTCTATAACTCTTGTTTATCAATAAAACTCTTCTATATCTTCTAAAGGAATATGTTTATATAATCTTTCTTCCGGTTCCTCTGTAAGAATATCAGCATCTTTTTCAGTTTCATTTATAGATAGAATTTGTCCGGTATATCTTTTTTCATTATATTTAAATGCGACTATATCATCTCTTATAATCATAATCTTTTCCTTTAGTACATTTCTATAACATTTTCCATCTGTTTATACTTTTCATAGACCATATCAATGAACTCATTTTTATCTACTAACTTAAAGTCATGCTGGTCCGTTTTCTTACATATATCACGCCCCTTAAAGATATTCTCTATATCTTTCCTGCTTCCTACCGCTTCTTCAAAATGTCCTTCAAGGGCATATTTTGTTCCATATAGATCCTTATCACACATTCCGATACAGACATCATCTCCATAGACATAAACACTTTCATCCATATCAAAGATAAGAGTTTTATGAGCATTTGAAATATAATATATTTTTTCATTATTAAATTTCATCTCTGTCTTCCTCTTCTTCTGTATCTTTATTCTTTTCTTCTTTAATTTTTAAAGCCTTTTTATAAACACATTTGTATACTTTATCACATAAAATATCCGTTATCTCTTCTTCACCCTTTTTTTTCCTGAATATTTCCACTATATCGTCATAGCTTTTATATATCGCTTTTGCAACTGCCTGATAACAGATATCGGTAATTTCCTCTGCTGAAGATGAAAATATATCAAATTCAGCCTTTTTAAAGCCTTTTTCAATGGCTTTTCCTATTTTCGAAGCAGGAATAATTATTATATACCTATAATCCTTTTCTTCATTATATTTTATCTGGAGTCTCGGAATGCCGCCTTTATTATGACGGATACTTATGGAAACAGGATCTTTTTCTGTTTTTTCATCAAAACTATGAAGACCTATCCTCATATTATATTTTTCCAAAGCAATATCTCTTGCTCCAGATAATATCGCATATGCATCTTTCGGACTTATACTTATATTCATTTTATATTTATGTTCCATCAATTACCTTTCCTTTTTGTTTGCTTTTATTTTTATTATTCTATATCTTCTTTATCCCCATAGTTTATAAGTTCATCATATTCCCCGTTCTGAAGCATTTCATTTTCGGTATGAAAATTACAGTCCTCAAGCAGATCTTCAATCTTAGTCCGATACTTCCCTTCTGTATCATCCCTATGGAGAATAGCAAGGTTCTTTATATCCTCATTAGAAAAACCCCAGTCTAAAGTAGAAGATAAGCTAAACCCATATTCAACCCTGTCAAAAGCCTTAGCAAAGTCTTTTCTTATTTCTTCTCCCGTCATAATTAAATCTCCTCTCTTTCTTTACCTTTTATCATATTTTCTAATTCTTCAGATAATGTAAAGCCTTCATGACAATATCCATATTCATCTGATAACCAGTCAGATATTATCTCATCATCCTGACATTCTATAGCCTCTTTAACAACTTCTTTAGGAATAACAACTGTACTCGGCATATTAAGAACCTCTGAAAGCATATAGTCAGATACTTCATTATGACGGAGCATATCCTGTAAATAATCCAGACGCTCTTCATAAGTCATATTTTTATAAGTTTCAAGAGGAAGCTCCATGCCATGTGCTGCTTTTTCTTCAGAAATATCTTCTAATAAATCCATAAGTTCAGAAATATCATAGTCCCAAAATATATCTGTTACTGTACGGATTTTTATATCATGCCTATATTCTCCAAATTCTTCACGGAAATTATTAAGAAGATGCTCTATATCTCCTGTATTATTATTTAAACTTACATTGACTATAGGTTTAAGAATCTCATCAGAAAACTTAATAGCATCATCTTTTAATCTTCTGTCCCATTCAGGCTTTTTGCTTCTTTCCCACTCTTCCTTATCTGAAGACTCTCTCTTCATAGCTCTTTCTTCTCTGATATTATCGTCTGTATATATATAGCAGACAAAACAGTTATCTTTCCCCACATAATCTACAAAATCCTTGGTTCCATTCATATCAAGGATAGTTACATATTCACTATCAGGATCAAGATTATCTAATGTTTCTTTAGGACATCCATAATACCAGATATCAGGTTTTCCATCTAATAAGGTATTATAAGTCCTGTATTCAAGGAATTTATTCTCTTCTATATCCTTAATGAACTGTTCTTTAGATACAAAATTATATTCTCTTCCATTTAATTCTCCATTCCTTATAGGACGACTGGTAGTAGAGATTATAGGAAGAAATCCGTCTTTATTTTTAAGTTCATTAAGTAATGTATCTTTTCCTGACGCAGATTTTCCACAAAGTATTGTTATCATTATTTATCTTCCTCCCTTATTTTTTTAATTTCTTCTTCAAATAACCTGTTATCTGTCAGATTTCATCCTTTTCGTTTTGTATTGATTCATCTAATTCAGAGAGTCTATTATTTATTTCATCATTATCTGCAGGTGAAAATACATTTTCTACCTCTGGTATATAACCATACAAATCTTCATATTCTTTAAGGAATGCCAATGCTGATTCAAGTAAATCTCTTTCATTATCATTAATTACAGGTAATATATCGTCATTAACACCTATTTTGCTTTTTTCAATTTTCATATATTCATCTGCGAGTTTATCTAACTCTTCAAGTTTCTTACAAAGCATTGCTATCTGTGCTGTAATAGAATTAAATTTCTCGGCAAATATATCATCAACAACGCTTTCTCTTAATGTTCCGGGTTTCTCATCATACATATTTATATTTCCTCCTTTTCAAAATCCATATCAACTTCAAATAACTCTGCAATATATTCCTTATATTCAGGGTATGTTTCTATATAATGTGATACAGTATTTTCAACATCTTCTGAACATTTAAGCTCAAGATATAAACTTACCACATCTTCAACAGTATCTGTTTTTCCATATTTGTCTTCAAATTCTTCCGGAGTGTCATATTCATGTTTTACCTGATCACAAATAGTTGTTAAACAATAATCCATAATATCTTTTTTAAGACCATACATTGCTCCACCCAGCTCTTCAAATTTTTCATATAAATGTTCGAATTCATAATTGCTATCAACATAAGATGTCATTTCTTCTGCCAAGTCTCTTAAGTCTTTCCCTGAAAGATCAGGAGCTTCTTTATCATTATCCTCTGGATATGCCTTACAAAAATCTTTCCACTCTCTTTTTATAAAATCCATATATTCATAGAGATCAAGTTCCTCATTTATCTGTTTTATTTCATAAGAAGATAATTTAAGCCCTTCAATATAAACATACCGTTCATTTTTATCATTCTCAATGATCGAATATTTATGATTTTCGCTTGTTATGTGCTTATATTCCATTATTCTTTACCTCCGCTATATTTATCTATCTTTAGTTATACCCTTTTCTATTAGCAAAAATCCCGAGAATATGCCAGTAAAGACAACCTATACCGATAAAAAGAACTATTGTTCCTGCCACTATACTTAAGATAAAAAGTATTAATTCAAAGATATTAAATGTAAAAACCGTAATCTTTATCCTTCTTTTTTAAGAATCTATATCACGATCTGTTTCATCAAAACTATCATAATAACTTAATGTAGGATCTTCATCCCTGTCAAAAAACTTTCCTGTATATCTTTCGCTGCCCTCTTCTCCATAACCTATCGCAATGGCAGTTTCATTAGGTTCAAGGTCTTTTTCATTAGGTATATACATTTTTTATCTCCTTTTTGTAATATTTTTATATTTATATATGAAAAATATTGGAAAAAAGATGCTTTTATAACACTTTTTCATGTTTATGACTATATGATATCTACTTATTAAATATTTTGTTTAATAAGACTTTATCCCTATATATAACAAGATGTATCGGTTCTCCTATTGTATAGCTCTCATTATCACCTAACCGGATATGATATTCTTCTTTAAGATCATCATCAGTTACACAGATAATATTCATGTTATTCTCATTTTTAATATCTTTTACATGAAAAAGAATATCTTTTCCTAAAGCTTTTACTGATATATACTGGCAGATGTTTATAAGACTTAATACAAAACAGACCATTCCAAAGGTTATAAAAGGAACCAAAAGTATATAGACAAAATTCTGAAAGGTATAGATACTTCCTGCTACTAAAGGAACTATTCCTATAATAATTCCTATAAATAAGGGTAAGATAGTATTCCTTAATGAGATTTTTACATTTATAAGTTTATTCATAAGCTTATCTCCTTTTTCTTTTAATTTATATAAATATATGTTATATAAATATATGAAAAAATATAAAAAAGACTGTTTTTTAACAGTCCTTTTTGTATCCTGTATATCATATCCGGGGATTATATAAGGAATATTGGTAATACCCTTTATATGTCGATATCTTCTTTGTCTTCAGAAGTTTCCTCATATATAACATCCTCAATATACTTATCTGTCTGAAGATTATAAAAACCTTTTATGGTATTTATCGAATCTTTTAATGTAATATTAAAAGACATTTCAAGCATATCAAGAAGATCATTTTTATAAGGATTTAAATCTCCATCTGTCTTTAATAAAGCTTCATACATTCCCAGATAATCTGGCATTGAATCAATGGTGTTTTCCACAAATTTAGAAGCATTATTACAGCCGTTCTTTTCTTTTATCTTTGAATATATCTCCTTTAAAAGATTTTTAGAATATATATAACATCTATCAAGATGAGATATAGATGTTACATGTCCTTTCCATTTTTTTTCCGATAAAGCAGTTTCATAAGTTTTTACTATATCCTCTGCTTTTTTAATCATACTTTCAGTCATAAAGTCTTTTAAAGAGTCTTTATCAGCATATAAAACTTCTTTATTTCCATACAATGTATAATGAAATTCGCCCATATTTTTCTCCTTTACCAATATTCTTTTTCTTCTTCTGCATCAGTTTCTTTTATATGTGTATGGGTAAAGCCCCACTCTATATCTTCCATAAGATTTTCGGATTTTCTTATCTTTTCTTCCAAAACAGCAATATTAGACTGCTTTTTATCTATATCGTCCTGAATATATGATTTTATATATTCCATAGCTTTATAATAATTATCTTCTTCCATAAGGATTGAAATACAGCCACTGTTGTCTCCTTCAAATCCAAAACCCATCTCTACAATAGGCAATAAATCCTTAGAATAACACCTGTTAAGGAAATGATTGCCACATAATACTTTCTCGGTATCCCGGTCTTCTATTTTATATTGTTTAGCTGTTTCTTTAGCATCAACAGGCATATGTGATACTGTTTTATCAGCCTTATTGTATGAATAAAGATGAAGCATATTTATCTCCTTTATGTTGTTTTTGTGTAATACATTCTACAAATATGTTTAGACCTGAAACTCAATGTTTTCCAACATTGAGTCTCCTTCTTTGTTTATATCATCAATAATCTTATCTATGGCTTCATCTATCTCTTTCTTAGAATCCTCTGCATTAAGATATGCTGTACACCAACCCGGATGACAGACACACATATCTTTAGAGTTATCAATAATATCATATAAAACCTTTTTTAATACAATTGCTTCTGACATTGCCCTTGACATATCTTCCTTTGAATATAATTCTTCTTCAAATTTAGATTCTATGTCTAAATAAAACCCTTCATAATATCCTGATTTTAATTCTAAATCAAAATAATCGAAGGAATATTTATCCAATATATCCTGACAGATTTCTTTTTCACAGTTTGTTTCATATTCATTTTGATCAGCTATGGCTTCATCCGAAACATCTTCTTCTTTTCTATAATCAGAACCGCACTCAAACACTATTTTTCTTAAATCGTCATAATCATATGGTTTCATTCCTACGGTTATATATTTACTTGTTCCATAATTTATTGTTCCCACAATTTTTACTCCTTTTCTATATCTTTATCTTTGTTATAACATATCTCTTCTACAAGCTTGTTTATTCCCTCAACAAGCCAAGGAAAGTCTTCAGTTACATCATAAGGACAGCCGTTTTTGAAAAGATAATAATGTATTATCGGAAGTCCTTCATATTCGTCTTTATATAAATGGATATTACCTTTTATCTTCTGTTCTATTGCAGAAAGTATCTTTTCATTGAAATTTTCATCAAATAAAAGGTTTTCTTCTCCGGCTTTCTCTCTTAATTCCCTGCCTGTCTTTTTAGCCATATATCCATATAATTTACGCATTCTGTCCCTGTCTACGGTTTCAGGTAATGATAAATAATACCAGTAACCTTCAACTGACTGAAAATCTCCGTCTTTTGTATGTATAGGATAATGATAAAAATCCGATAACATTCTGCCAAATTCAGTATTGGCTTTAGAATACATATTTATATGGTCTACACCGTCTTTTGAAACATCAATTTTTGTATTTACTTTACCCATAATTACTCCTTTAAGTTAAATCAATATCTTCTTCAAGATCCCTTAAATAATCCTCAAAATATTCTTTTATTACAGTTGTTTTCATCTTTTCATGAACGGATTCTCCGTTTCCTTTATATAAATAACAGTCAACATATCCTTCTTTTGTTCCAAGGATAATATCTGTGCCTCCTTCTCCTATATATCTCTTAGGATAAACAATAGCTGTACCGGATACAGATACATCTTCCGGTACAGGAATTTTTAAATATCCTTTTTCATTATTTATTAAATCATGAGGAACATTTTCTAAAACAATAAGCTCCTGTTCAGATGTTATGGAATTTTCAAAAATTTTGTCATAAGCCTTAAGAAAATTATCTATAGTCCATGTTTCAGTATGATTTTTAAAATATACCGTTTTAGGTTTATTTATATCTATATCTTCTATAACAGCATCTCTTGAATTAATAAGCCGATACTGATTTTTGTCTTTTAAGTCTATATAAATAGAACCCCATTTTTCTTCATCAGAATTACCGATAGGAAGAAATATCTTTACAAAGGGTTTATTATCTTTGTTCATTCCAAATTCGGTATTTTTGACAAATACATAAATATTACTTATCATTATTCCATTTCCTTATCCTTATCTTTTTCAGCCTCATAATAATACAAATATGAAGTCATCATCATTTTCTTTGCATCTTCCGTTATTTCATCAGAAGCAGGAATACTTTCTATTAATTCTGTTATATAATCAAAATCCCCGAAATATGTTTCAAGAAACTCATAAAATCCTAAATAGTGTTCGTCCTCATGTTCAGATAAAAATCTGTCAAATGAATAATCAATCTTATCACAAGCCATTAAACATCTGTATTCACTGATAAGTTTAAGCCTGTGTTCAGGATTCATATTTTCATACATATATCTTTCCTTATACAGCTCATAAAGAGTTGTATGCAGTGATAATTCATTTACAAAAAACTCATTTATTCTTCCGTTGTTTTCTTCATTAAAGTCCATCGCATTTATTCCTCCTTTAATATATGAAAAATACATAAAAAAAAGCCTTTTTACGGGCTTTTTTAAATCAGAGAAATTTTTGTTTATAAGTCTATATCTGAATCTTTATCGTTATCATAATCACCATTACTGCCTATAGACATTTTAAAACCATCTAAGAAATCTTTTGTATCATAATAGAATTTTTCCTGATCAAAGCCTCTTTCGCCTGTATCCCAAGTATAATTAGGAAAATCTTCTACTTTTTTAAATATTATTTCATTGTTCTCATCAACTCCTGCACTCATAGATATTATTGAATTATCATATTTCATAATTCTTACGGCAGGTGATACATTATCATCATAATAAACTAACTTTACGGCGGTAAGATAAATAAAAACCCCCTTCTTTTTAAAGAAAGGGATTTTTTAATTGTTATTTTTTAGGACTTATTCTATTTCTTTACCTTCTCCGTCCCATTTTTCATAAGCTTCTTCACTTCTCTTATCTTCATCATTAAGATAATTACGCCAATCTTCCCCGTAAGTATCATCTTTTTCTGTAAGGTCCCCTTCTTCGTCCTCTTCCCATTCAAGCATAGGAAGCTCGACTTCCAGATAGTCGCCATCATAATTATTGTTATTAACAACTCCCCTGAATCCCTGTTCTTCTTCCCAAGCAAGATGGAAAGGCATTACTTCGGATACTTTTTCAATCCATTTTTCAGGAAAATCCCAAGGGGTATCAAAGGATATTGTTATTTCAGCATCACCTGCAAGGTCTTCTATATTATTAGGATAAACTTCAGTATTAGAAGCATTCCATTTACAGCCCCAGCTATTAACAGACCAGTCATACCATTCAGCAATACCATAAGTGTCTATATTATCAACATATGTCTTACCTAATTTATAGAGTTCCGAAATATGCTCTTCGGGGGTTATATGCGTTAAACATTTGTATCTACCGTCATCTCCACACTCATATTTATTGTCTTCTTCAAAAATATGGGCGTATTCAGGAAGCGGATTACTAATCGTCTCTTCAGCCTCTTTAATATCACGCTCTGAAATCTTATATTTTTTGAGGTCTTCCTCTTTTACCTTTTTATTGCATTTTTCAGACAGATAAATATATATCGTATCTTTCCTTACGGGACTTATGGTTTTACGCATAGTCTCCGGCATAGGAAGAAGAATCTCAAAATCAACTTCCCCGTCTTTGTTTACAACCTTATCCATATCCTTTTTTCTTATATGGAGTTCATTAAAAACCCAGTTAGGCATATCTATATTCCTCCTTTTATTCTATTTCAATATCGTTACTGCAATTAGGATCAAGATCCTCTTTTCCATTTGAGTTTAAATCGGTATCGAGAGTATTGTTATTATTTGGATCTCTGTCATATCCATAACTTTCGTTGTAATACTTACTCTTTAAATACATATCTATTTCATTCATAAATGATTCCCTCCTTCTAATAGATATATGAAAAATAAAATAAAAAAAGCCCAAAGCTAAAAGCTTTGAGCCTTAATAAAAACTTTCAAGTCTTATTCGATTTCCTGTTCTTTATCACCTTCAACAATGTTTTCAACTTCTTCCATTATTTCGGTAATATCATTGATCTCTCCGTCCTGAATACGGTTGAATAAGTCAAACATCCTCTCATCATAAGAACCAAGGTTCTTATAAATGTTTTCCCTTATTTCATATTCTTTATTTACAGTTTCAACAAGAGTTTCAAACAATGTTTTTACTGCTTCAAATGATCTTTCTGTCATATTTTCTCTCCTTTTTTATGTTTGCTGTTCTTAAATTTCTTTATCAAGTTCCGGCTGGTCTTCAATAATATATTCTTCTTCTACCTCAGGATAAGCCTCTTCAAGCCAGTTTTTTGATGTTCCATAGGGGGTCATATTTCCATGACTTCCTTCATATTCACAGATATAACCTTTTGTTCTTATTGACTCTGAAAAATCAGGTATATCTTCTGCATTACTCCCCTGTTCATAAAGAGTATTTATTGTTTCAATAGTTACTTTTATATCTTCTTTGGGAGCATCAGTTTTAAGAACATAGGTAATACCACCCATACCTGTGCCGTCGTTTAAAATAATGTATCTTAAGCCTTCAGAAATCATTTCAGGGTAGTCTTCTTCAAGTCTCTTAC
>ODAI014565800.1_pt1 | contig 33146 bp, 28 predicted proteins | sample 1539321 | NCBI WGS metagenome assembly ODAI01 (sample SAMN02144231, study PRJEB22623) | gut metagenome | biome: sheep rumen | host: Ovis aries | place: New Zealand
AGTTTTAATACCAGACCATATTTTCTTGGAATCCAAAACTTTATCTTCGTCTTTCAGAAGTACATCAAAGACATAAAGCAGTTGTTCGCCCATCCCGTTGGGCCACCACAACGCTGGATTTTCAATTTCGAAATTCAGGATCTCATTTTGGATACCGCCATTAAGATGTAAGGTTTTCTCACTGTTTTTCTCACCATTGACATATATTTCCGCCACGTAGTTTCCTTCCGTCTTACTTTCCACATCAAGGCAAAAACGCATCGTAGCCTTCTCGTTATCAATGTTTTCTGTGACAATATATGCGTTTTGTAATTTCGCATCAGACCAACCCAACAATTCCACCCGTTTCCAGATGCCCACATTCTTGTATTTCGGAGCCCAGTCCCAGCCATGCTGGTAAGGTGCCTTGCGCGTGACGGCGTATTTCTCGGGCAAACGCGGCTGATGTTGTTCATACAAAGCCAATTGTGTGCTGTCATAACGAAGGAAATGCACTTCCAGAAGGTTGTCTTTCTTTTTCAACATGTCTTTCACCTCGTGATTCCAAACGCGGAATTGGTTGTCAGCAAAGAAGAGTTTTTCGCCGTTCAATTTCACTTCTGCGTAGGTGTCGATGCCTTCAAACTCCAATTCAACCACCTGTTTTTCAAGCAAATCCTTATCTGCATCAAAACGCAAAGTGTAGTCCCAAGGATGGTCGGAAATCCAGAGCAATTGGTTTTCCACCGCGCCAAGATAAGGATGCGGGATGAGGCCGTTTTCATAGAGGCTTTGCTGCACCACAGAGGGCACATCGACCTGCATATTAATATCTAAGGTGTCGCCCGTGAGCGTCCAGCCTTGGTTGAGGAGTTGCGCAACGACGTTGGGCTTTTCAACTTGTTGGCAGCCAACCAAGACGGCCAATGCAAATAAACAATACAGTACTTTTTTCATTGCTACTTTTCTCTTTTCCACAAAACTTGCAAAACCTTCAAAACTCATTTTGAGAGGAAAGTCACCAACCGGCTCCTTTCCGGCGGCAAGGCAGTTGCCGTGCCGCACCAAAAGCTTGTTTTGCCAGTTTTGTAGGTTTTGTTATGAACTAAAATGGGTTCAAAATTTTTTCCATTTCGTAAATCAAGTCCTTGTTCGACTCGGTCCAGACCATCGTCGCGCCTGTCGCGTCCTTTTGGTCGGGATAGAGTTTCTCGTTGAAGCGCGGCACCCAATGCGCCAACGAGGCGTGGCAATGCACCGTGCCCGTCATATTCAGGATATCCTTCACGTTGCCAAGGTTGATGCCGCCGCCGGGCATAATGGCGATCCGGTCGCCGTAGCGCAACTGCATCTCCGCAATCATCGGGACACCTTCAAGAGCCGTGGGCTTGCCGCCCGAAGTCAGGATTTTGTCGAAGCCGAGTTCAATCAGTTTTTCGACGGCCTCGAAAGGCTTCACACAAGCATCGATGGCGCGGTGGAAGGTGAACTTCAGCCCCTCGCCTGCTCCCATCAAGGCCTTGATGGTCTCCACGTCAAGCTCGCCCTTGTCATTCAAAGCCCCGATGACCACGCCCTCGAAGCCGAGCTTCTTGCAGAGCATGATGTCGGTCTTCATCATCTCTACTTCCTCATCGTCGTAGATGTAGTTGCCCGGTCGCGGACGGATGAGCACGCGCATGGGGATAAACGAGATGTCGATGGCCTTGGCCAAGGTGCCGAAAGAAGGCGTCACGCCGCCCACTTCGAGGCATTCGCAAAGTTCGACGCATTGGGCGCAGCCGTCCATCGCGTTCTGCAACGACTTGATGCCATTGGCACAGATTTCCAGTCTGATCATAGTCCTAAAATTTGGGGCAAAGATATGGAATTTGTTGAAGTGTTGATTGTTGAATTGTTGAATTGTTGTTGAAAAAGGGTTTGATTGCATCTGAAAAACAGTCAAACCAGCCGAATAACACACTTTTTGCATTGATTCGGCTAAATAAAGGGGTATTTATTCAGCCATATCAAAGGATTTTTGTATCAATTCGGCTAACTAAAGGGGTGTTTATTCAGCCACATCAACCAAATCAAGCGGGCTTTGGGCGTCGAGAACGTGGTTTCGTCCGAGTCGGCGTGGATTGTGCGCGGTGACGACGACCACAACGGGGCGCAAATCGACATGCTGATTGTCAGGGACGACCGTGTGGTCAACCTTTGCGAGATGAAATTCCTCTCGAAAGAATACGACCCACAGGCCGATGACGACCTCAAAATGAGGGAACGCATCGCCACCTTGCAGGAACGCCTCTCGCCCAAGCAGACCATCCACCTGACGTTGGTCACGACGGTCGGCCTCAAGCACAACGCCCACAGCGGTGTGTTCCAGCAATTGGTGACTATTGACAGTTTGTTTTGAGGATGGATTGTCGGGCGTTTAATTGTTGAAATGTTGGCGAGAGACATAGGGTCTGCAGAAAAAATCGTACTTTTGCCGTTGAAAAAGGACAAAGCAACGTCAACCGAACTGCCCGAATGGGCGAAACAAACAGTATACGATTAATCAACCCGTGATCTACCCCAACAACTTTGAACAGAAAATCGGCTTCAATAGCATCCGCGAGATGATGGCTGGCCATTGCATCAGCCCAATGGGACTCGAAAAGGTGGAAGCCTTGTCGTTTTCAACCGACAGAACCCTCATCGTCAGGAGCTTGGAGCAAACCGACGAGTTTCGCCGTTTGTTGCAAACGGGCGTGCCGTTCCCCGTGCGCGACTTCCACGACCTGCGCGAGGCCTTCCACCGCATCCAAATCGAGGGCACCTGCCTCGGCGTGGAAGACTTGTTTGCGCTGAAGCCGTCGCTCAACGTGCTCGATGCCATTCTGCGCTTCGGACGTTCCGAAAGTGCCGATGACTATCCGCAACTCAAGACACTGATAGAGAACATTTTCATCGATCGCGCCATCTTCACCGAAGCCAACCGACTCGTTGATGACAAAGGCGAAATCCCCGACAATGCCTCTCCCGAATTGGCCGAAATCCGGCAAAGCATACGGCGCAAGCAAGGCAGCATCGAGAAGCGCATCCGACAGATCATGGGCGACGCCAAGACCGCTGGCTGGGTCGACCAGAAATCGGAAATCACCATCCGCGACGGGCGCTTGGTCATCCCCGTCAAGGCCGCCGACAAACGCGCCCTGCGTGGCTTCATACACGATGAATCTGCTACCGGTCAAACGGTTTACATCGAGCCTGCCGAAATCTTCGACACCTCCAACGAAATCAAGGAGTTGGAATACGCCGAAAGGCGCGAAATCCACCGCATACTGACGGCGTTCACGCGCCTGCTCCGCCCCTACCTCAGCGAACTGCGCAAGGCTTGGGTCCTTCTTGGCGACATCGACTTCATCCGCGCCAAGGCCTTGCTCGCCAACGAAATCGGTGGCGTGAAGCCCGAACTGCGCGACACACCTTATATTAATTGGCAGCAGGCCCGCCATCCGCTTTTGGAAAAGAAACTGAAAGCACAAGGCAAGCAAGTCGTTCCGTTGGATTTGCAACTCAATGAAAACGAGCGTATTTTGGTCATCAGTGGGCCAAATGCCGGCGGCAAGTCGGTGTGCCTGAAAACGGCAGGGCTGCTGCAATACATGCTGCAATGCGGCCTCATGCCGCCCATGCGCATCGACTCGGAATGCGGCCTCTTTGAGAGCATCTTCATCGACATCGGCGACCAGCAGTCCATCCTCGACGACCTCTCCACTTACAGCTCGCACCTTATTAATATGAAAGCCCTCCTCGAAAACGCCGATGCGAACACACTGTTCCTCATCGACGAGTTCGGGACAGGCACAGAGCCGCAACTGGGTGGTGCCATCGCCGAAGCCATCCTATTGGAACTCAACAAAAAGCAAGCCTTCGGAATGGTCACCACGCACTATGCCAACCTGAAACTTTTGGCCGACCATCACGAGGGCATCATCAACGGCGCCATGCTGTTCGACACACGGTTTATGCAGCCGATGTATATGATGATGACCGGAAAACCGGGCTCGTCATTCGCCTTCGAAATCGCCAAGAAAATCGGCTTCCCGCGACAAATCCTCGACGACGCGGCCAACATCACCGGCGACCAGCATCTCAAATTCGAGAAGCAATTGCAACAACTCGAAGTCGATAAAAAGGCCATCCGCAAAAAGGAACAAGACCTGCGCATCGCCGACCAACTCTTGACCGAGGTGGTGGAGAAATACAAGGGCCTCCTCGCCGACCTCGAAGGCAAGAAGAAGCAATACCTCCGCAACGCAGCAACTGAGGCTCAGGAACTTATCGAGAAAGCCAACAGCCAAATCGAGCGCACCATCCGCGAAATCAAGGAGGCACAAGCCGAGAAGACCAAGACCAAAGAGATACGCCAGAACCTTGAAAAGACCAAAGAGGAAATCGCGAAAAAAGCCAAGGAAGTAGCCGAACAAAAGAAAAAAGAAGAGGCCGAAGCCGTCTTGAAGGTGGGCGACACCGTTTGCATTGATGATATGCAGGTGGTGGGCGAAATTTTGGCCATCAGCGACACCGACGCCACCATATTGTTCGACACCGTGCGCCTGCGCACCTCGCCCGACAAGCTCCGCAAGGTGAGCCGCGCCGTGGCCCGCAAGACCCAACGCCAATGGAAAGCCGGACTCATCGCCGACGAACTCAGCGAAAAGGCCGAGCACTTCGACCTTACCCTTGACGTGCGCGGCAAACGCGCCGAGGAAGCCCTCGACATCGTGGACAAGTATCTCGACGAAGCCAAACTCCTAAGCATCAAGGAAGTGAGCATCCTTCACGGCAAGGGCAACGGCATCTTGCGCAAACTCATCCGCGAGCAACTAAGTCGCAACCACGACGTGGAACGTTTTCATGATGCCTCGCTCGAAACCGGCGGGACGGGAATAACAAGGGTTTATTTTAGGTAACAGAAAAACGGAGACAGGCTGCCCCGTCTCCGCTTTTCATTTAGTTGATTCCCTGCTTATTTCTTCTTGAAAAGCGAGAGAATCCAAAGCAACAGCACAGCACCCACCGTTCCAACCAAAAGTTGACCCCAGAACGTGCCGCTCGCCGTGAGGCCGAGCAAGCTGAAGATCCAGCTTCCCAATGCTCCGCCGACGATACCGACGATGATACTCACCAAGAGGCCCATGCCCTTGTTCATGATTTTGCCGGCGATGAATCCCGCCAAGGCTCCGATTAAAAGTGATACTAAGATACCCATTTTAGTTGATAGTTAATAGTTGATATTTTAGGTTTTCATTTTCGGTTCATTAGAGCGGCCACTTCCGCGTTTTGCGCTTCAATGTAGTCCAGAATCTCGTCGCGGCCCGTCTTTTTCTCCGACGAGGTGACGAAAACAGGCGGCAGTTCCTCCCAATCCTCCAAAAGCCTTGCCTTGAGCGCTTTCACATTACGGTCCAATTCAGCCTTCGAAACCTTGTCGGCCTTGGTGAACACGATGCAGAATGGCACTTGGTTCTCGCCGAGCCAGTCCATGAAGCCGAGGTCGTTGTTTTGGGGTTCGAGGCGCGAATCGACGAGAACGAAGGTGCACACCAGATTGCGCCGTTGCGAGATGTAGTTATTGATCATGACACGCCATTGGTCGCGCTGTTTCTTTGAGTGTTTTGCATATCCATAGCCCGGCAAATCAACGAGATACCATGCGTCATTGACGATGAAATGGTTGATGGCCACCGTCTTGCCCGGCACCGAAGAAGTCTTGGCCAAGCCATTTCTTTGCACCAACATGTTGATCAATGAGGACTTACCCACGTTGGAGCGTCCTATGAACGCGTATTCTGGCAAGCTCTCGTTGGGCAGCTTGTCGATGCGCGTGTTGCTCATCAAAAATTCTGCTTTCGTTATGTTCATCTTTTTAATTTAGCGGTTAAACATGTGGAGTTGAGGGTTATCTGGATTGCAAATGAAGGGGGACGGCATTCTTGTCGTAGGTCATGTGACGTTGGGCCTTTTCTTCAAACATATCACTCATAGTCAGCAACATACCCGTTTCTTCCACGCTTCCGAAGCCTGGATTGAGCGACGTTCCGAAAGAGCGCAAGGTGGGCGAAAGGTTCATGTAGGCGTTCACCAAGGGCGGTACGGCGGCACCACGCTCGCGGACGCGCTTCACCAAGATTTTGTAGTTGTCTTTGTAGTTGTCTGCCGTGAAAATGGCGGCCAATTCTGCCGCGTCCGTCAAGATGGGCAGGTTCAACTCGGGGCGCGGACCAACGAGGTTTTCCGTGTCGGGGAAGTGCTTTTGCAAGAAATAAAGAATCATGTCGCGGGCCAGGCGGTCGAGTTGCGGATACATGGTCACCTTGCCGAAATAATACTTGGCTGTAGGATACAAATCACGGATGGAGCCCAACCCATTCCACAGATTGTCAAGCGAATACAAGCCTTTCGAAAGGTTTTTGGAGGGTTGATAGTCGGGTTGGACAAACGAGCGGCCCAACTCAAGCGTGAAAGGCAGGTATTCCTTCACGAACCTTTCGGAATAGAGGAAAAGTTCGCTGGTGGGCGTATCGACTTGTCCGTTTTCGTCGGTCGGGAGATGGTCGCAAAGCAGGAAGCGATAGCCGCCCACGATGGCCTTGTCGATGGGATTCCATACGATAAGCTGCTCAAAGAAATTCTCCTTGCGGGTGTCGAACACGTCGATGTCGCAATCAAGGCCCGTTCCGCCGCCCGAATCGCGGAAACTGATTTCGCGCAGACGTCCTATTTCGCGCATAATGGCTGGCGAATTGTGGGCATTGACGATATAAATCTCGTTGCCGGCGTTGTTCGTCAAACGGAAAAAACGCTCCTGAGTCAGCTCCGACATGATGTCGGCAACGGGAACCGGATCGATTATCTTGTTCATTATCATATCGTATAGGTTTTTGTCGGGTCAAAATTCAAATTGCAATCGTTGCCAAGCTGGTAAGAGAAGGTCCTGAGTTTCTCGGCCCATTGCGCGTCGTTGAAACGGCGGTCGAAAGTTTGGTAGGGAATCGGCTTGCCGAACGAGATGGTGAGCTTTTGGTTGCGCTGCTTGAAGAACTCGTCAATCAAGAAAGCCATTTCGATATTCACCTTGATTTTCAACTTTTTGCGCAGCCGGGCGAGGTTGTAGAAAAACTTGGAGTTGTGCCCTTCGATATGAGTCGGAACGATGTCTCGCTGATAGGCCTTCGACTTGGCGAGGAAGGTTTTTTTCCATTCAAGGTCCTGGATCTTGCCGTCGTCGGTCTTGCGCGAGCAAAGTCCGAAAGGAAAGTAGCAGATAGTGGCATCGCCGTCGAAAGTCTCGTTGAAGAGGCGGACGTTCTCGTCGCGGTTGGCCGTCGCACTGCCCACCTTATTGACGGGGATGAAGATCGGCTCCAAGGGTTTTACGAACATGAGGAAATCATTGACCGGCGTGAGTGTCGCGCCACGATGGTTGCCCACAGCGGCAATGAGAGCTATGCCGTCCAAACCGCCAAGAGGATGGTTGGAAGCCACAAGAATCCTGTCGCCACTCATCAGGTTATCAACGCCTTTCAACTCCAATTCGAGATTAAAGTCGGCAATGAGTGCGTTGATGAAATCGACGCCTTTCAAGTGACCATACTTGGTCAGAATCTCGTTGATGTCGTCTTCGTGCAGCAGCTTCTGAATCCTGCGAAACAGCCAGTTGGGCATGAATTTCATCAGCTTCGGCACCTTGGCGTTGAAGATTCCCCTCAGGTCAATCAGATTGGTCTGTTCGTTCTCCATACTCGAAAAATGGTGCAACAATTCGAGGCAAAAATAGGAAAAAGAAAAACGTATCGGCATTTTTTCGTCAAAAAAGCGTCCGTTTCTGCCTTTAATTTCTCAAATAATAAATTATATTTTATTGAATATTAGTATATTAACAAGTAATCAACAAACAATGTTGATAACTTTCGGCAAACAAACCCAAAAAAAGTGGGGGAAAGTGGTAGATGATGGGAAAAAATGCACTATTTTAGCAGCCTGAAACCGACATCAAAGATGAGTTACCCAGTAGGACATTTCAATTGCAAGTTGGACGCAAAGGGAAGGCTAATGTTTCCTAGCGATTTCAAGGAGCAGATGGGCGAGCAGGCGGAGGAAGGCTTCGTGTTGCGCCCATCGCTTTTTGAGAACAGCAAGTGCCTCGACCTGTTCACTCGTAGCGACTGGGACGAGGCGCAAAACAAGTTGCGCAACGAGTTCAGCATCTACGATGAAGAGGGCGCGGCCATGTTGAGATACCTGAACTCGGGGGTCCGCTTTGCAAAACTTGACGCCAATGGCCGATTGCAAATCCCCAAGGACCTGATGGACAAGGGCGGATTGGTCAAAGACGTGGTGGTGGAAGCGCTGGCCAACAAGATGGAAATTTGGGACAAAGACCGCTATCAGCAGTCAGTGTCCACCATCGACAAGAAGAAAATGTTCGAGATTCTGCGCAACATCAAATAAAAAGGAGGACGTGCGATGTATCACAATCCTGTCATGTTGGACGAATGCATCAAGGGACTGAATATCAATCCCGAAGGCACCTACGCCGATGTCACTTTCGGAGGTGGCGGACATTCGCGTGCCATCCTCGACCGTCTGACGACGGGACACCTTTACGCCTTCGACCAAGACGACGACGCGGCCAAGAACGCTTTCGACGACCCGCGTTTCACCTTCATTCCGCAGAATTTCAAGTATTTCAAAAACTTCATACAGCTTTACCACGGTGCCCAACTCGACGGAGTGATTGCCGACTTGGGCGTTTCGTCGCACCAATTCGACACGCCAGAGAAAGGCTTCTCGACCCGTTTCGACGGCCAGTTGGACATGCGCATGAGCCAAAGCACTCCCAACGACGCCGCCTCGGTGGTGAACACCTACAGCGTTGAAGAGCTGACGCGAATCCTGTCGCTCTACGGCGAAGTGCAACAAGCCCGCCTCGTGGCCTCAGAAATCGTCATAGCCCGCGATGCAGAACCCATCGAAACGACAGCCCAACTGAAAGAATCCGTCAAGAACCGCCTGCCAAGAGGACGCGAAAACAAGGTCTTGGCGCAAATCTTCCAAGCCCTCCGCATTGAGGTGAACCAAGAACTTGACGCGCTCAGCGCCTTCCTATCGCAATGTCCCGACGTGCTCAAAAGCGGCGGACGATTGGTAGTGATGTCATACCACTCTCTGGAAGACCGCATCGTGAAAAACTACACCAAAACCGGCAACGCCGAAGGCAAGGAGGAAAAGGACTTCTTCGGCAACTTGCTGACACCTTTTAATATAATCACGCGCAAGCCAATCGTGCCTTCTGACGAGGAATTGGAACGCAACAGCCGCGCACGAAGCGCCAAACTGAGAATAGCGGAAAGGAGATGAGATGAGCAAGAAAGAGAAAAAAGAGAAAGGCACCAACGGCGTCAGGAAAGTGATGAATATCTTGGGCGGCAGTTTCCTCGTCAAGGAACAGTTCACCAAACAGTTTCCTTTCATGGTGTATGTAACTGTGCTACTGATGATTATCATCACAAACACATATATCGCCGAAGACCGCAGCCGCGAAATCGTGAAAAACACCAAGCTGCTTAACGATTTGCATGTGGAGTACATCCAGGTGAAATCGTCCATCATGCAAGCCTCGAAGCAATCGGTTTTGGCCCGAAAACTGAGAGGCATCGGACTCAAAGACCCGGTGGAGCCTTTGAAACGCATCAACATCGACGAAGAAAAACAACCCGAAACGGAGGAATAAACCATGAAAATCGACCCAAAAACCGACACGCTTTGGAAGACCCATCTGGTGTATTTTTTGGTACTCCTGTTTGCGGTGGCTATCATATTGAAAATCATCTTGGTGCAGACCCGCGACAGCAAGGAGATCCTGCCGCTGGCCGAGAAAAAGGAATACCGCATCAAGGAGTTGAAGGCTTCGCGAGGCAACATCATCTCCTGCGACGGCAACCTCATCGCGACCACCATACCGCTTTTCGACGTGTTTTTCGACTACAAGGCCGTGGAATCAGCCGACCCAAACTGCTTGAAAGACAACATCGATTCGCTATGCATACAAATGGCGCAACTCTTCCCGAAAAGAAACGCCAAGCAATGGAAAGACCATTTCTCAGCGGGAATTGCCAAAGGCAACCGGCATTATCTCATCGCACGCAACATCTCGCTGACGGAGTACCGCAAAATGCAGAAATTCGTCATCTTCAACCGAGGCAAATACAAGGGCGGCATCGTGGCCGACCAAAAGACCCGCCGCGCCCGGCCCTACAACGAACTGGCCAGCCTCATGATCGGCATGGCCAACGAGGAGCAAGGCTACTATTTCGGGCTTGAAGGTGCCTACAACAGCTACCTGAGAGGACAAAACGGCCGCCAATTGGAGCGAAGACTGCACCACGGCGACTGGATCCCTGTGGAATCGGAGGACAACACCGACGCGCAAAACGGCAACGACCTCATTACCACCTTCGACATGAAACTGCAAGACATCGTGGAATCCGCACTCAACAACACCATGGTGACCAACAAGGCCGAACACGGCTGTGCCATCCTGATGGACGTGGAAACAGGATATGTGAGGGCCATCGCCAACCTTTCGCGCAACGAGAAAACAGGGGAATATGAGGAAAAATACAATTTCGCCCTGGTGGAACGCTATGAGCCCGGATCGGTGTTCAAAATCGCCTCGATGGTAGTGCTGCTCAACCACAACCCCAACCTGAAGCTCAGCGACAAAGTGAACATCGGCAGCGGCCCCATCCGCTTCTCGAACCGCACCATGAAAGACGACCATAGCTTTGCGCAAGGCGGCATCTGCACCGTGCAGGAAGTCATCGAGCAGTCGTCGAACAAAGGCACCGCCGTACTGATCACCAAAGCCTTCGCAGCGCACCCAGAGAAATATGTCGATGGGCTGTATGCCTTGGGTCTCAACAAGAAAATCGGCACAGGCATCAACGGGGAGGCGCAACCTGTCATCAAGCATCCCAACGACAAGACCAAAGACGGCAGAAAACTATGGTCAAACGTTTCTTTACCCTGGATGTCAATCGGTTATGAAGTCAATGTCACACCTTTACAGCTCATCATGCTTTACAACGCCATCGCCAACGGAGGCAAGATGATGAAGCCCCAGTTTGTCAGCGAAATCCGTCGAGGCAACCAGACCATCGAGAAGTTCGACCCCGTTGTCATCAACGAGCACATCGCTTCGCCCGAGGCCATCGAAAAGCTCCAAACCATGTTGGCAGGCGTGGTGGAACGGGGCACGGCCAAACGACAGTTCAAGGGCTGCATCGTGACAGCGGCAGGCAAAACCGGCACCGCACAATATTACGACAAGGTGCAAGGCTACAGCTATCACGAGCCAGGCATTAGCAGGAAGCTCTACAACACCACGTTTGTGGGCTATTTCCCTGCCGACAAGCCCAAATATAGTTGCATCGTGGCGGTCAGCCGCGCCAGAGGCCCTTATTGGGCGGCAGGCAGTGTATCGGCTCCGGGGTTCCGCGAGATTGCCGAAAAAGTCTATGCCCTGAGACTTGGCATCCAAGACGACACCGACACGTTGCAAATGCAACAAAACACACCTTCACCCGTCATCATCCACCACGAACAAGCCAAGGAATTCCTCAGCGGACTGGATGTCGATTATGAGGACTATGCCCTCAACAGCGAATGGGTGATCATCGAGAACGGCGAACACGGTGAAACCAAAATCAAAAACGCCAACCTTGAAACAACGCGGATACCCAACGTTGTCGGGATGAATGTCAGCGACGCGGTATATCTGCTGGAAAACATGGGAATCAGAACCAGCTTCAGCGGACAAGGCATCGTGAAAGAGCAATCGTTGCCTGCCGGCGAACCCGTAAAACCCAATGAAACCATAAACCTCAAACTCGGAAGACAATGAAAATCAAGGAGATATTAGCCAACTGTAATTTAATGGAGATTGAAGGCGACAAAGACATTGACATCCTTGACCTTGCCTTCGATTCTCGCAAAGTGAAGAACGGCAGCCTGTTTTTCGCCGTGAAAGGGACACAAGTCGATGGCCACGACTACATCGAAAAAGCCGTTGCTCAAGGTGCCAAGGCCGTCGTTTGCGAAAGGATGCCCAAGGCAAAAGCCGACGGCGTGACCTACATCCAAGTCGATAACTCTGCCTACGTCCTCGGCATGAGTGCTTCCAACTTCTTCGACAACCCGTCCAAAAAGCTGAAACTCGTGGGCGTGACCGGAACCAACGGCAAGACCACCATCGCCACCTTGCTGTATAGGCTCTTCACCGACGCGGGCTACAGCTGCGGACTGCTCTCCACGATAGAGAACATCGTCAATCTTGAGGCGGTTGCTTCAACCCACACCACTCCCGACCCGCTGGAACTCAACGCTTTGCTATGCAAAATGGCGGACAACGGATGCGAATACGCCTTCATGGAAGTCAGCTCGCACAGCGTCGAACAAGAACGTATCGCTGGGCTGCATTTCGCAGGCGGCATTTTCACCAACCTCACCCACGACCACCTCGATTACCACAAGACGATGGCAAACTACCGCAACGCCAAGAAGAAGTTTTTCGACAACCTGCCCGAAACCGCTTTCGCCTTGACCAACCTCGACGACAAGAACGGCGCGGTGATGCTGCAAAACACGCGAGCCAAGAAACTCAGCTACGCGCTGAAGCACGACGCCGACTTCAAAGGTGTCGTCATGGAAAGCCATTTCGACGGCATGTTGCTGAAAGTGAACAACACTGAAGTGTTCACCCAATTGGTCGGCGGATTCAATGCCAGCAATCTCTTGGCCATTTACGGCGCAGCCGTGGCATTAGGGTTCGACAAGAGCGAACTGTTGGTTGAAATCAGCAAATTGCACGGCGCCAATGGTCGTTTCGACATGGTGCATTCCGAAAACGGCATTGTCGGCATCGTCGATTACGCCCACACCCCCGATGCTCTGGAGAACGTGCTGACCACCATCAACGATGTGCGCCGCCACAACGAAACGCTCATCACAGTGGTGGGCTGCGGCGGAAACCGCGACACCACCAAACGTCCAGAAATGGCAGCCGTAGCCGTCAGATTCAGCGACCGCGTCATCCTTACCAGCGACAACCCGCGAAACGAAGACCCCGACGAAATCATCCGACAGATGAAAGCCGGAATCGCTGCCAAGGACAGCAACAAAGTGCTTTCCATCACCAATCGCCACGAGGCCATCCGCACAGCGGTGGCCTTGGCCAAGAAAGGGGACATCATCCTCGTGGCTGGCAAAGGGCACGAGAACTATCAGGAAATCAACGGAATAAAAAACCACTTCGACGACAAGGAAGAGTTGTCGGAAGCTTTTAAGGAGGTCCATTAATGTTGTACTATCTGTTCAATTATCTGCAAAAATGCAATTTCCCGGGTGCGGGCGTGTTCAACTACGTCACCTTCCGCACGGCAGCAGCGGTCATTCTGGCCCTCGTCATCTCCGTGTGGTTTGGCAATTGGTTCATCAAGTTGCTGAAACGCAAGAACATATCCGAAAGCCAACGTGATGCCTCGATTGACCCTTACAATACCAAGAAAGTGGGCGTGCCCACCATGGGCGGTGTCATCATCATCACAGCCATACTCATTCCAGTGCTGTTGGTTTGCAAGCTTCACAGCGTTTACACCCTTTTGATGATTGCCACCACGCTGATCCTTGGCATTTTAGGCTTTGCCGACGACTACATCAAGACCTTCAAGAAACAAAAAGACGGCCTGAAACCCGCTGTGAAACTGGGCGGCCAAGTCCTGCTAGGTCTCATCGTCGGTTTGACGTTGCGTTTCAGCCCAGCAGTGCATATCAACGAGACAGTGCATGTGAGAATTCAGGACAACAAGGAAATCGTGGTGAAAAGCCCTGACGTGAAATCGACGCGAACCACCATCCCCTTCTTGAAGAACCACAATCTCAACTATGCCGACCTGTTCAGATGGGCTGGTCCCAAATGGATGTATAACCTCGCCTGGGTTTTCTTTGTGTTGCTCACCGTGTTTGTTGTTGCCGCCGTCAGCAACGGATCGAACCTCAACGACGGCATGGACGGCATGGCTTCGGGCAACTCTGCCATCATAGGAATCACTTTGGTCATTTTGGCCTACATCTCCAGCAACGCAGTGACAGCAGGCCACTTCAACCTGATGTATATCCCTGGAAGCGAAGAACTTGTGGTGTTTTTGGCAGCCTTCGTCGGGGCACTCATCGGTTTCTTGTGGTTCAATTCCTACCCTGCCCAGATTTTCATGGGCGACACTGGCAGCCTGACCATAGGGGGCATCATCGCAGTGTCGGCTATCATCATGCACAAGGAACTGCTATTGCCATTGCTCTGTGGCGTGTTCCTCTTCGAAATCCTTTCCGACTTGGATGTGAAACGTTTCGTCAAGACCGGGAAAAAACACAGAATTTGGAAAAAAGGCCCGTTGCACGACCATTTCCGCACGAGCTATAGCGACTTCAAAAAGGCTTGGCCCAACTCAACCGTCACCTTCAAAGGCAGCGGCGAGGGGCACAATAGCGTCCACCACGAGGTGAAAATCACCATACGCTTTTGGATTGTGACCATTCTTTTGGCTGCTTTCACATTGATAACGTTTAAGATAAGATAAAAGAACCGATATGAACTATCTTGAGAGACTAACGAACACCCAAAACCGAAAACCAGAGAACCTGGCTGCGGGCATTTCCTCCATGATTCTGGAAATCAGGAAGGAAAACATCAAGCAGAGCCTCAGCGACATCAACACTGTGGGTCATCGGCAAGACTATGTGGGAACGATTGACGGCGTGATGTACTACGACGATTCAAAAGCCGAAAACGTGAACGCCACATGGTTCACTTTCGAAAACATCGTCAGACCCGTGGTGTGGATTGCAGGAGGCAACGATCGCAACACCGACTTCAGCGAGTTGAAACCCGTGGCGCGCAAAAACGTCAGAGCATTGGTTTGCATTGGCAAGGACAACGACAAATTGCTGCGCACATTCGGTGACGACATCGCTGAAATCGTTGTGGCACAAAGCATTGGAGATGCCGTCAAACAAGCTTCGCGCCTGGCCGAAGAAGACGACATCGTATTGTTTTCGCCCGCCTGCCGTTCCGACCGCGCCGAGAGTTTCGAGACCCGTGGAAAACGTTTCATCGCCAGCGTAAAAAAATTGGAAAATGAGCGTCATCAAAAACAATAAAATCGTCTGGGGCGACAAGGTCATCTGGATTGTGGCTTTGCTGTTGGCCATCATCTCGCTGATTGTGGTGTATAGCGCCACCAGTGCGAGATATCACGGCCAAACCGGCAAAGTGCTGATGAAGCATGCGGGCATGTTGCTTTTCGGATTCGTCATGATGTTTGGCGCGTCGAAAATCAGCTACAAGCGTTATGCGAAAGCCGCCCTGCTGCTGATGATTCCTTGCCTGGCACTGCTGCTCTACACGCTTTTGTTCGGTCGCGACATCAACGACGCCAACCGTTCCATAAGCCTTGGCGGCATCTCGTTCCAGCCGAGCGAAATGGCCAAGATCATACTCATCACCTACCTCGCCCGACAAATCGTGATGATGGGCGACGGCTTGCAGAACTTCAAGGAAGTGATAGTCAAGCTGGCCCTCCCCATCCTCCTGACCGCCGCGCTGATTTTCCCCGAAAACCTGTCCACGGCTGCCATTTTGGTGATGGTTTGCTTGGTGCTGCTTTTCGTCGCAAGGGTGAAATTCGTTCACATCTTGGCCATCGTAGGCATGTGTGTCGTAGGCATGGCCTTTTACCTCCTTTTCGATGCCGCCAAGACGGAAATCGGCAACAGGAAAGCCGAGAAAGCCAGCATCGAAGCGGCAGCCAACGGTGGCGTAGCGAAGCCATACATACCCAAGAAAAACCGCATCAAGACGTGGTCGAACCGCTTGCAAGCCATGGGAGAAGACAAGGAGGAGGTCGATCTTTTCGACGATAAGCACATGCAAAGCACCTTCGCGAAAATCGCGGTGGCCTCGAGCTCGTTTTTCGGCAAAGGCCCAGGCAAAAGCACGCAAAGAAACTTCCTGCCTCACCCCTATTCCGACTTCATCTATGCCATCATCATCGAAGAATACGGCCTCGTGGGTGCGCTCGTCGTTCTCATGCTCTACATCATATTGTTTACAAGGGTGCTGCGCATTTGCATCAAACGGCCGCTCACCTTTGGCGCATTGATGGCCTTCGGGCTGGGATTCCTCATCATCGTTCAGGCCATGGTCAATATGGGGGTCTCCATCGGACTGTTGCCCGTAACCGGACAGCCATTGCCCTTCGTCAGCATGGGCGGCACCTCCATCATGGCAACGGGACTGATTATCGGAATGGTTTTGAGTGTCACCCGCAGCGTTGAGGACGAATCATCATTGGCACCTGCCACTAATACCATCGAAAGTGAAACCATTGAAATCACAGAAGCAGATGAAACAGAACCCGAAAATCGTGATTAGCGGCGGCGGTACGGGAGGACACATCTTTCCCGCCATAGCCATCGCCGATGCCTTGAAACGCAGGTTTCCTGAGGCCGACATACTCTTCATCGGCGCAAAAGGACGCATGGAAATGGATCGTGTGCCAAAAGCAGGATACCCAATTGAGGGTTTGTGGATTAGCGGCATGACCAAAGACATCAGGTCGCTGACCTTGCCCCTAAAACTTGCCATCAGCCTGACCAAGGCTTGCATCATCCTGAAACGGTTCAAGCCCGACGTGGTCGTCGGCGTGGGTGGCTTCGCCAGCGGCCCAACCCTGAAGGCGGCCAACTGGCTCGGCATCCCTACCGTCATTCAGGAGCAGAACTCCTATCCAGGCAAGACCAACCGCAACGTGGGCAATAAAGCCAAAGCCATTTGCGTAGCCTACGACCACATGGAACAATGGTTCCCGAAAAAGAGAATCCATTTCACGGGCAATCCGTTAAGGGCCAATATTGCAACAAGCGGAACCCGGGAAGAAGCCGCCGAATACTTCAAGTTGGATGCAGCCAAGCCCGTAGCCCTTTTGGTAGGAGGAAGCCAAGGAGCCTTGGGCATCAACAAAGGTATCAGCGCGCAACTCGACAAATTCAAGGACAGCAGATTGCAACTCATTTGGCAAACAGGCTCGTCCTACATCAACCAAGCACAAGCCGAGGTGAAGGCCTTGGGCTTGGACGATTTGGTGAAACCCACCGTCTTCATCGATCGCATGGACTTGGCTTACACCTTGGCCGACGTGGTCGTATCGCGTGCAGGTGCCATGTCGATCTCGGAGCTTGCGCTCGTGCAAAAACCCGTCATCTTCGTGCCGCTACCTACCGCAGCCGAAGACCACCAAACCAAAAACGCCCAACAACTCGTCGAGGCCGAAGCCGCCCTGATGGTGAAAAACGCCGATACGGAAAGTGAGTTGGTTCCGACACTGCTGGCATTGGCCGCAGACCGCGAAAAACAAGAGAAAATGGAAGCCAACATCGGCAAGTTCGCTCGTCCGAATGCCTCCGACGACATTGTTAATGTGATAATTGATAGTTGTTTAGTTGATTAGTCGATAGTTATGAAAAACGGAGAAGGACACACGATTTACATGTTAGGCATAGGCGGCATCGGAATGAGCGCCTTGGCGCGGTATTACCGCAGCCTTGGCTTCGCCGTAGCTGGCTACGACCATACTCCTTCCCCGCTCACGAAACAACTGGAAAATGAGGGCATAGCCATACATTATGAAGACATCCCCGAGCTCTTGCCAGCCAGCATCGACTTTGTGGTTTACACACCCGCCGTCCCTGGCAATCTCAATGAATTTGAGACATTGAGAAAACGTAACATTTTGATAATGAAACGGTCGGAAGCTTTGGGAAAGGTTTCCGAAAACCATTTCACCATCGCCATTGCTGGAACCCATGGCAAGACCACCACCACTGCCATGACCGCTCACATCCTGAACGCCTGTGGGCGCGACACCACAGCCTTCATCGGTGGCATAGCCAACAACTTCAACAGCAACCTGCTTCTCGGCAAAGGCAAAGGCAGCCTCATGGTAGTGGAAGCCGACGAGTTCGACCGCTCTTTCTTGCGGCTGCATCCCGACATCAGCGTCATCAACTCCATCGATGCCGACCATTTGGACATTTACGGCGACAAACGCTATCTCACAGCCTCTTTCAACGAGTTTGCCGACCTCACGGCGGAAAAGCTCATCGTCAAGGAAGGATTGGAGATCGAGAACCAAGACCGGCTCCTTTTCGGCTTCGGCGATGGCTGCGACTTCCGCATCCGCATCGAGCGCATGGTAAGAAGCACCACTGATTTCACCATCACGCACAACGGCATCGAAACCGCAGTGCGGCTACCCATGCCTGGCGCACACAACGTGCTGAATGCCACTGCCGCATTCGTGGCTGCATTGCAAGTCGGATTGCAACCTAGCGACATTGCCGAAGCCTTGACTTCCTTCAAAGGCGTAAAGCGCCGCTTCGACATCCGAATAAGCAACGAAAAACATTGCTACATTGACGATTACGCACATCATCCAGAGGAAATCAAGGCCTGTCTGAAAGCCGTCAGGGCAGCTTTCCCCGAACAAAGACTCACCTTGGTTTTCCAACCCCATCTCTTCTCGCGCACCCGCGATTTCATGGACGACTTCGCCCAAATCCTGTCTCTCGCCGACGAGCTGGTTCTTCTGGACATCTACCCCGCAAGAGAGCAACCCATAGAAGGCATCACCTCACTGGCTTTGTTGGACAAGGTGACCTTAGAGCACAAGAAACTCTGCAAGAAAGAAGACCTTATCGAATTGATTGACAGCGAAAAACCTGAATTATTGGTCACGATGGGCGCCGGCGACATCGACCGTTTTGTTGAACCTTTGGAAAAATTGATTTTGACATGGTAAAGAAGATTTTCAGCATATTGGCATGGGTCGTTACAGGAGTCGCCTTGGTTGTCTTGTTCATTGCCGCACGCGACAATTACCTAAACATGCCATTAAAGTCCATCAACGTGAACATCGACCGGGTGAACGATAATGGTTTCGTCAAGGAAAGCACCGTGACGGCAGACTTGGGCAACATCTGCAATGCAGCCAAAATCGGTACGGTCAATATGCAAGCCATCCAAAGCCAACTGAAGTCGAACCCATGGGTGCAAACCTCGGCGGCCTATGTCGATCTCGGCGGCGACCTGAACGTCAGCATCAAGGAACACCATCCCGTGTTGAGGATTTTCGGCAGCAACGGAAAATCCGTCTATCTCACCGACGACCGTATCGTGCTGCCCCCGATCTCGAGCCACACGCCCTACCTATTGATTGCCAGCGGAAACTTCCGCCTCGATTCGTTGGAAATGGGACATCAGCTCAACGACACCCTCAAGGCCGACCGAAACCTCATCGGAGCGATGGCGGTGATGGAGGCCATAGGCAGAAACCCGTTCATCAAGAGTTGTGCAGGGCAGATTTACTGCAACCGACAAAACGAATTTGAGATTGTGGTTCGCGACCTCGATGCACGCGTGGTGATTGGCGACATTGGCAACCTCGACGACAAATTGCGCCGGTTGGAAATCTTCATGAAACAAAAAATTGGAACAAACGAAATCAAAAACCTGAATATCATAAACTTAAAATATAAAAACCAAGTAGTTTGCACTAAAAGATAAAGCCATGAGTGAAGGAAAAATCATCGTCGGATTAGACATCGGTACAACAAAAGTGGCCTGTTTCGTGGGCCGCAAGGCGGAAAACAAGAAAATCGAGATTCTCGGATACGGAAAGACCGTTTCCACGGGCGTTAGGCGCGGCGTGGTAACCAACATCTTCGAGACCGTTGATGCCATCAGGCAAGCCGTCAAGCAAGCCTCCGACCAATCGGGGGTTGAAATCAACCGCGTGAGCGTCGGCATCGCAGGTTCCCACATCAAGAGTCTGCAACACCGTGGCGTGCTGATGCGCGACCATCACGACACGGAAATCACGGAAGCCGAACTCGAACAGCTCCGTGAAGACACTCGAAAGATCAACATGATGCCCGGCGAGGAAATCATCGACATCATTCGCCAAGACACTTTTGTGGACGGTGAGTTGGCCAACAATCCCGTGGGTATGCTCGGAAGCAAAATCGAGGCCAATTTCCATGTCATCATAGGCCAGACCTTGGCTGCAAAAAACATCATCAAGTGCATCGAAAGCGCAGGGCTGGAGATGGACTACATGATTCTTGAGCCCATCGCTTCGGCTCAAGCCGTGCTTGACGTGGAAGAGAAAGACGCCGGAGTAGTGCTCGTCGATATTGGCGGCGGCACCACCGACATCGCCATTTTCAAGGAAAACAAGATACAACACACCGCCGTGATTCCCTTCGGAGGCAACATCATCACCGAAGACATCTGCTCCGGCTGTTCCATCATCAGACACTATGCCGAAGAAGTGAAGGTGAAATTCGGCTCCGCTTTGGCCGAGAAGAACCGCGACGACGAAGTGGTTTCCATCCCCGGCATCAAAGGCAGGCCGCCCAAGGAAATCTCCTTCAAGAACCTCGCCCACATCATCGAATCGAGGCTCAAAGACATTTTCGACCTTGTGAACTACGAAATACAAAAGGCCCGTTCCGAAAACCAACTGATCGCTGGCATCGTACTGACCGGAGGCGGTGCCATGATGCAACACATCCAGCATCTGGCCGAGTTCACCACCGGCTTGGAAGTGCGCATCGGATATCCCAATGAGCACCTCACCGAAGGCACCCCCAAAGAAATGGCCAGTCCGATGTATTCCACAGGCATCGGCATTGTCATCGAAACCATCGCACGCATGGAGCACGATGCCCACCTCAGAGCCGCACAAGAAGCAAAAAAAGCCAAGGAGAGAGCTGCTGAAAAGCAAGAGCACCTCACACCCAAGCCTTTCGAACCCGTTGTGGAGGAAGAAGAAATACTCGATGAGGAAAAAACCGGCGGCTTCGGCTTTGGCAAGAAACTCATCACCCGACTTTCAGACCTTCTCAAACCCGATGATATTAATTAAACAACATAAACCATGGACAATCAATACAATAACAACATGAACGACGAGTTGTTCAAACCCGTCAATGCAAATAAGCCCAACTACATCAAGGTCATCGGCGTAGGCGGAGGCGGCGGCAACGCCGTCGGCCACATGATGGAAGAAGGCATAGAAGGTGTCGATTTCATCCTCTGCAACACCGACTACCAAGCCTTGATGAAAAGCAACGTGAAGACCAAAGTGCACCTTGGAAAGCAGGAACTGGGCGCGGGCAACGACCCCAACATAGGACGAGAAGCCGCTGAGATGAGCAAAGACGAAATCAACGCTCTCCTCGACGAAAACACAAAAATGCTCTTCGTCACCGCAGGCATGGGCGGCGGCACAGGCACTGGCGCAACACCAGTGATAGCCAAACTTGCCAAAGACAAGGACATCCTCACCGTGGGCATCGTCACGCTACCCATGGAACGTGAAGGCCGCCGCCGCAAGTTGCAAGCCCTCGAAGGCATCGAGGAATTGAAAAAATGCGTCGATACGCTCATCCTCATCAGCACCGACAAACTCCGCGACCAATATGGCAACATGAAACTCTCCGAAGCCTTCAAGAAGGCCGACGACGTGCTTACCACCGCCGCCAAGGGCATCGCCGAAATCATCACCGTGCCAGGCTATGTGAACGTTGACTTCAAGGACGTGAAGACCGTGATGAACGACAGCGGAAAGGCCATCATGGGTGCCGGCGAGGCCGAAGGCGAAGGCCGCGCCGAAAAAGCCATCAGAGCGGCCATCCACTCGCCCCTGCTCAACGACTCCAACATCGAAGGCGCCAAGAACATCCTTCTCTACATCACCTCCGGCAGCAACGAGGTTTCGTTGGACGAAGTCGATGAAATCCTCGAAATCGCCCAAAACGCCTGTGGCAACAACTCCGATGTCATCTGGGGCAACGGCACCGACGAAAGCCTCGGCGAAGCCATCCGCGTGACACTCATCGCCACCGGCTTCAACAACGAAACAAAGGCGACCCAAACGACACAGGCCAACATCATGAAACACTCAAGCCCCATGCCACAAAGGGAGAAAGTCGTCCACTCGCTTGGTGCCGTCGCTCCGAAAGAAAACGTCATGATTCAGCCTGAAAAGACAGAATCGAACGCGAAGGTCATAGATGAGGCACCAAACCCACAACCTCATTCGCCCAAACCGACAGAAGAGGCTCCCAAAACCGTGGAAAACTACATCGTCCATTCCTTGTTTGAAGACGAAGACACATTTTCGGAACCCATTGAAACCGAACCCATTGCACAAGCCACTCCCGCTCCACAAACAGAAAGCCAACCCGTGGTGACGACACCCGTTGTGGAAGAAAAGCCCGTGGTAAAAGTGTATCAGAACCCTTTTACGCAACACTCTGAAGACGAGGGGTTTGAAATCACTTCAAGAATCATGACCAAGGAAGAAGTGACCGCCAAAGCCGCACAAGAAGTGGCTCTATTGGAAGCCAAGAAAGCCAGGGAAAACGACCCCAAAGAGGAACTGAAACGCCAAAGATTGCGGGCCCTGAGCATGAATTTCCGAACCCAAAGAGGATTGGAAGAGCTTGAAAACCAGCCGGCTTATCTCCGTCGCAACATCGAACTGAGCACAACAGACTACGACGACTTGTCGCACTATTCCGCATCAAGCAAAGGAATCAGAGGCGAGAACTCTTTCCTCCACGACAACGTTGACTGATCGATGGCAAGCATACCAAAGCCCATACTACTTTGGATAGTCCTGTTTTTAACAGGCATCGCCAAGGCGCAAAACTATTCCAATGACTTCGAGAACGGCTACACTTGGTATCCGCCATGGAGCAACATCCGCATCTTAGCCGACAGCATCGGCAACGCGACAAACCACAGCTGCCTTTGCGACTCCATCCATGAATATGGGTTGGGATTTGTTGTTGAAGCAGGGAAAATGTTTCCTCAACAAAACACCAACTGCCAATACCAGTTTATGTTTAAGGCACAAGCCGATACCCAAGCCGAAGTCGTGTTCAGCATCGACGAGGGCAAAAGACCCTATTGGAACTCCTACCCCCTCTCCGACTTCGAGCCTGACTCAACAGGATGGGCACGAGCAAGTTTCAGCCTAAAATTCCCATCCAACTATATTGGTGAGGGCAAAATCATCGGCTTCGTTTGGAACAAAGGACACGAAACCTTGTATTTCGACAACGCCGAATTGGAGGTCGAGGCGTATTCCTTGCCTAGCTACCAGCCAGAAATCAAGCATACACCCGACTCGGTTTTCAACCCGTTTGTGTGGCTTTCGCCCTATCTCATCCCAATTGTGGAATACATCGATGCCGATGGCGACACCCTATCGGACCCATCGATAATCGAAACCAAATACGACGACGGCTGGGGCGTGAATTCAATGCAACTGCCCCACTCCGTGATTGCCACTTTCGTGAACATCGAAACCACATTCAAGGAAGACGTGAAGTTGCTTCGACTGGCCTACCAACTGCCGCTTCCAGAAGGCAAACTCACCGTTTATCGCCGCAACCAACACATCGACACAGCCAACTTTCAAAGCAGTTATTACCTTGACAGAGAAGGTTTTACCGTAAAAAACGAAGACTTCTCCATCACCGTCTATCACAATAAGGGAATATCCTCTCTGCAACTCAACACTGACAACAGAACCGTTTGTTTCAACATCGACTATTGGCGCGACCACCCGCTGCTCCGTTATCCCTTGAGCGCCGACACTTCGGACTACTTTGAGGACATTTCTTATCGCGAAGTCCGCAAAGGCGAGGTGCTGAAAGGCAAAATCAAGGTTTTCAACAGCATGATTGACGACCTGCCCCGCCTCATGCCCATTTGGGACGGCTACCAATCGGCCTTCATTTTCACCGAACACGCCGACTGGACAGATATTAGGACACATCGCGCCGTTCTCTTTGGAAAAGAGAACATCACCAAGCCTGAAGATGCCGTCGGAGGGTTCTGCTATTTCGACATTCCCGTCACAAAAAGCGTGTTCTATTGGAATCCCGACAACGTGACGAACAATCTCGCCAGCAAAGGCAACTTTTTCGGGCCTCATGCCACCATCACGACCGACAAGGATTTCTTCAAGTTGCTGAAAACCATCAAGAAGAGTGGTTTTGAAATCTGTCTGCACTCGCCAGAGCAATACACGACGATTCCCTCCAAGTATCCCAAGGCGATGCGTTTCATGCGGCGTAATTTCGGCTCGGTTTCGTGGATTGACCACGGCTACAACAACGGCCCCGACAAGAACCGCGAGGACATGGTTTGCGATGGCCTTCTCCCAAATTCGCCGTATTATTCCGCCGACCTTTGGCGGAAAAACGGCGTGCGTTACCTTTGGAACGCCTACTACGAGGAAAACCGCATGGAAGACAAACTTTTCGACGGGCATTTTGTGCAGCCCTATGACGGCTACGGCGATGCCCTACCCAACCGACAAATCACCACCTTGCCCAATGGCGATAAGGACTTTCTGCTTTGGTCCACGCCATCGACTTTGGAAGTGAACGAAGACAAGAATTGGTACTATTTCTTCGATAGCATCCGGCTTCAACAACTTGTAAACCAACATAATGTATTCATCACGCACGTCTATCCCGCGTGGACCGACCCGTGGCGCGGCTTTTGGCAATTCAACGAAAACGGCACTGCCGTGGTCATGCCCGGATTCAATTTCGCGCTGGGCCAACTCGCCCGTTTCCGCGACGAAAAGAAAATCCTGCCGACCACCATCGAGAAATACCTCAATTATTACGAGAAACTACAAAACCTTGATTATCTGATTCTTGACAACAAGACCATACAATTGACCAACCCAAGCGAAGCCATTGAAGGCCTGACTTTAATTTGCACGAAACCCATCATCGTGGAAGGAAAAGTGATGGATTTCCGCAAGGTCGAGGAAGGTTATTTGGTGTGGTTCGACTTGAAGAAAAACGAAACCGTAACCATAAGATACAGAGAATGAAAAAGTTATCCATATTCGTCAGCGGCAACGGCACCAATTTGCAGCGCATTGCCGAATATTTCTCCGACAACAAAAACGTTGAAATCTCCAATGTGGTTTGCAACAACCCTAAAGCCTATTCCATTGAACGGGCAAAGAATTTGAACATTCCGTTGCGGATGATTACCAAACAGGATTTCAACAGCGAGGCTTTCGTCAAGGAACTGCAAGACCTTGGCATTGACTTGATTGTGCTGGCCGGGTTCCTTTGGAAGTTGCCCGAAAACCTTGTCAAAGCTTTCCCGAAAAAGATTGTGAACATCCACCCTGCCTTGTTGCCCAAATATGGCGGCAAAGGGTTTTACGGAGAGCATGTACACGAGGCAGTTGTGGCGGCCAAGGAAGCGCAATCGGGCATTACCATCCACTATGTCAACGAGTTGTACGACAGCGGAGAGATTATCCTGCAAGCCCGCGTCAGTTTGGACGCAAACGAAACGCCTGACTCCTTGGCGGCTAAGATCCACCAACTGGAGCAGGCGTATTTCCCTGTGGCGATTGAACAGGTGTTGTTGTCGCAAAACTGACCATTCTTCTTGCTCTTTCCTCTATTCAAAACCCAATTTTCCGTCTTTCTTTCTGTTCAAGGCGTTCTCCGTCGCAATGTGCCATGAGGGTTTCCAACGAAGCGTTGCCGTGCAAGACGGTGTCGATGGCATAATGTCGGGCGACGTTTTCAATTTGGCCGCCACTGAAGTCGTAACGCTCTGCCAAAACTTTAATGTCGGCCTCATAAAGCTCTGGAAGCATAGTGTGCCAGATTTGCATCCTAGCCTCCAGCGTGGGTTTGTTGAACTTGATTTTGTAAAGGAAACGACGCTCGAAAGCCTTATCCATGTTTTGGGCAAGGTTGGTGGTGGCGATAAGGATACCATTGAGGTTTTCCATCTCCTGAAGGATGATGTTCTGGATGGAGTTCTCCATCTTCTCAACGGCGCGCTCTGCACCTTCTTGGCGTTTGCTAATGATGGCATCGGCTTCGTTGAAAAGCAAGATGGGCGCAATGGCGGCCTTTTCAACCTTCATGCGGTACTGGTCAAAGACATTTTTGATATTCTTTTCGCTTTCGCCCACCCACATGCTCTTGATTTCCGAAACATCAACCTGCATAATGTCTCGTCCCGTTTGACGAGCCAACTGCAAAACGGTTTCGGTCTTGCCCGTTCCTGGTGCGCCATAGAAAAGGCAGGTGAAGCCGCTGCGAAAACCTTTGTGTTTCAGTCGGCTACATACGTCTCTGTAGTGGCTTTCTTCCAAGAGTTGGCCCAAGTCTTTGACTTGTTCTGCTACGCATTGGTCGTAGAATAGTTGCTTGGATGTAATTGCTTCGTGGTGAATTAGATTATTGCGGTTGTTTTCAACGTTCAACATACTGATATTGAGTTCTGGCAGCAATACCAACTTTGCATTCCATGTCAAACGAAACGACTCTCGGTCAGCAAGGCCATTGTCATTATTGTATTCAATCAATTTTGCAAATTGCAAGTCGCTGTCATTATTGTTGAGGAGTCTTTTTATAACATTCCACTGCGCTTTGCTGTCGAAAAAGAATTCGAGGTCACTGTATCTAATATCGTCATCATTGTTGTTGACATACAAGTGAGCGAACAAGACCAAAAGAGCCTCATCGATTTGACAAAAGCAATAGCTTTTCAACTTTTGGACAAATACCAAATGACGATTTTTCTCCAACAAATCCTGTATGCGATTCACAGCCAAATTTGTGCTCAACTCGTCGTTGTCGCGCATTTCCATAATTTCAGCAATCAGCCCGAAAAGTTCATCACAACTGAGACCCGAATAATCTTTGGGGACGTATTTCTCATTACGTTTGAAGGCCTCAATCACATCCAATGGCACACGATAGGTTATCTCACGTTTGGAATGATTGCTACAGACCAGCCCACGGCATACCAATTCATCTACATCTGTCAAGAAACGGATGATGCGGGTAGTGCTACAATCGAGGTGACGAGAGAAGTCGCTGACTCTAATATTTGTATTGATGCTATTGTCAATAAAAAGAGCCATCATCATGCATTGCTCTTTGGAGAGTTCAAGATTGTCGGCAAGGTGTTTCAATGGGCGAGCTGCCTTTTTGTAAAACTCATCATTGAGACGAGAACCTTTAGAGAGTTCTACAACTTGCTCCACAGCAGACAGCAAATTCATTTTTCGGGTCGTTCTTTTCTTGGTTTCCATGACATTCCTTTCTTTTTTGGGTCTGTTTTCACGCTGCAAAGAAAAAAGAAGCCTGTGCTGAATTGTTGCACAGGCTATAAAAGACTTTCAGAAAAACGTATTCTAATTCCTTTTGCTGAGAAGTACAATTAGTTCTTTCCTTATCTCATAGCATTCTTCCACAATAGTGCTTACTATGCTGTCATCATAACCATATTCTTTGAAGTATTTTGTGCCAAGCCAATTATTAGATTTTGAGAATCCAAACTTATCCAATAAATCCAAAACATCATCGTCAATTCTTTCGTCGAGGCTTTTTGATACATGCCGAATTCCAATATAACCATTGTTGGTGCGAGTAACTGATATAGAGTAATTTCCGTCTAAGACAAACCTCCAAACATTGTTTCTCTTTTCTATGACTTTAAAGCTATGTTCCAACAATTCTACAGCCGTTTTGAAAACATACTGGGCAGAAAAAGTATAATTTGGCAAAGCCTGGAAGTCACATTTTGGATTCTTTGTGTTTTGACAAAATGCATTCAATAGATAAATGCTTTTTGGCGAATTCTTGCCTCTGCCCATTAAATATTGTGGATGATAGAACAAGTTCTTTTGAAAAACATCATCAAGATAGGCAGATCCCTCTTTCTTGAAAGAGGCATTATAGATTTTAACTGCATTGTCTTTAAATAAAGGGTTCTGTCCAAGTTGTCCCCATCCTATATAAATGGGTGATGCCAAATGAATAATGTCGTCTTCGGTCGAGAATAGATGGGCGCGGTTTGCCGTTTTAACCTTCTCCATGGCATTTGCAAGGTTTGGGTCACGAACATTCATCAAATTGAATACTTGCACAATACCTTCAAAGACTATTGATTGCTGGCGGCAGTATTCTCGAAATAGTCGTTCGATGCAGTGCATTGTTGAATCAGGCTTGAATTCATACCATCCTTCCATTGAATCAAATTTTCCTAGTTCTTTAATACAAAAGCTTTCTTTTATTTGATTAATAGGATGGGCACTCCCGGGATTTTTCATTACCACACTGCCAAGAACACTCCAAGAGGATCCAAATTGAAGCAGTGTTCTCCACCGATATTCGATGTTGTCGAGGCATTCATAATGAGCATATACTTTCATAGTATAGATTTTATTTAATCTTTATTTTGCAAAAGTATGAAAATAGAAACGAGTCATCCAATCTTTTCGCACTCAAAATACGAATGACCTATTTTAGATTTGTCAAACTTTGTTGAATACTTGGTATTGAAGGCTTGGGCGATGTCTTCATAATACTTCGTTTGATTCAACGGCGGGGGCGTTGAAGATGTCGACATTTCGATGAACATGCCTTTCACAAGATTTTTGTTTGTGCCCCAGTTCCAATTGCCTTTTGCTGAAATTTTCCAAAGTGCCATTTTTTTACGATTTTAGTTAAACAATCATTGTTGATTTCCTTGATTTGTTTTGTTTTTCGCTGCAAAAATAGCATCTATCTGTGCCAAATCGCAGCACAGGCTAAATAAATCAGTTCCTCTGATTAATCAAATTCACCACCACCTTCACCATCACATCTTTTTCTTCAGGCTTGCTCTCGGCAATCATCAAGGTTAAGGCGACCAAGGTGTTGTCGGCTATGCGCTTGCTGCCGTCCTCGCGGTAGAGGATGCCGTTGTTGTTGAGGAACCAAAGGAACAAGGTGGCCGCAATGCGTTTGTTGCCGTCGCTGAACGAATGGTTCTTGGTGACCAAATAGAGCAACATAGCCGCTTTTTCCTCCACGCTGGGATAGAGGTCGTTGCCGCCAAAAGTTTGGTAAATTTGCCCGATGCTGCTCTTGAAGGAGTCGTCTTTCTCGTTGCCGAAAAGTGTGCTGCCGCCAAACTTCTCTCGCAAAGCGACTATGGCTTGAATGGCATTGTCGTAGGTCGCCTGAAACTTCTCCTCTTGAGTGGTCTCTTTTACACCAAGACGTTGATAATCATAGTCGTCAAGCGTATCGAGGGCGTAGGTATAATCCACAACGATGTCAAACAGAGCTTGATTCTCGTCGTTGTTCAGCAAGGGCTGGTTTTGCAACGTCCTACCCACCATTTGCACCAACTGCCGCAGTTCCCCGATTTGGTTTCTGCGGATCTTCTCGTTCACGGCATAGCCTTTCAGCAGATAGTCTTTCAACACTTTGTTGGCCCATTGGCGGAACTGCACACCACGCTGGCTTTTGACGCGATAGCCTACGGAAGTTATTACTTCAAGGTTGAAATACTCGACATCGTGCGTTTGTGTTTTTCCTTCTATAGCGCCATGTTGAGTGGTAGTCGCAAATTTTGCGACTACCACTGAACCTGACAATTCTTCCTTAAGAGCATTGTTGATATGTTTGCTGATGGTTTTATAATCACGGTCAAATAGAATTGCTATTTGATGGCGCGTTAGCCATAGCATTTCATTCTCCATCCTGACATCAATGGCAGTCTGGCCGTTGTCGGTTTGGTATATGACGATTTGGTTTTCCATGGGGTTGGTTTTATGCGGCAAAGATAACAAAAAGATTGTGCCGAATCAATGCACAGACTTGAAAAACTGCTTATTACTGTTGTTTTGGATTTTTGAACGAACAGTTATGCACAAAAGAAAATGAACCAACGCGACTAAACCACCTGCTGCTTCAGCCAAGCCGCGAAAATCGGGTCTTGGATTTCGGTTTTGCCGGGCAACACGTCAATCAAGTCGCGCTGCAACATGGCCTTGCGCAGGTTCTTGATGTTGGCCGAAGTGCCCAATTCGTACTTGTCGAGGATGGTTTTCGAGGAGAAATTCTCCACACCGTCCACCACCGCGTGTAGGAAATTGATTTGCTTGGGTGTCAGCGAATCGAGCAAGTTGCTGAACAACAGCCTCATCTGGTCGATGATGTTGGCGTGTGCGGTCGCAACGGTTTCAGCCGTGCAAGTGCCCTCAGTACGCAGCCACACCTGATGCGACAGTTGCTGCACATAATAGGGATGCGCGTCCACCTTGTGGACGATTTCAGCGGCCAAATCCTTGGAAATCGACTTCCCCGTCTTCTTGAACTGCCCTATTATATAAGGTATCCAATCCGCCTCGGCGATTTTGTCGAGAAACATGAGGTCGCCGAATTTGTAGAAAGGCATTTCGTAGTTGCCGAAAATGTCTAAAAGCATGTGGCGCTTGCTTCCGTAGAGGCAATAGCACACCGAATTGTGCAACTGCCAGTGGGAGCGCAACTTACGCTGAAACGCCAGCGATTCGGCATAGTTGCCCACGTTTTGGAACTCATCGATGCAGATGACGAATTTCTTGCCTTTTTCTTCCGCGATGCGCTGCGGCAGGTCGAGGATTTCGTCCTCGGAATACTGCACTTCCTTGAAATTGAGGCCGAAAGTCACTTCGTAGGCCGAACTCCCTTCGCCGAGTGAAATCTTCGGCCCTACCGAGCCGATGTGTTTCTTCATCAGCGCGACCCATTCGTCCAACTTCGAGGCCGAGGCTTGCAGCACGGCATTGACGTAGGTCTTGTAAAACTGCTCCTCGGTGCGGCAGTTGAAGATGTCGATTCGGGCGGCATAATAGCCTTTGTCCTTCTCAAGCATCTCCAAGGTTTTGTTCACAAGTGAGGTTTTCCCCCAGCGGCGCGGCGAGATGAGGGCTGTGTTCACCAAACTTTTGAAGTTGCCAAGAAGTTGGGTTGTTTCTCTCTCTCTGTCGATAAAGAACTCACTTTCAGCCATTTTGCCATAAATAAACGGACTTTCCATAGCGCAAAATCATTAGTTTCACGCCGCAAATATAATCATTTGATTTGAAATAGAACAATTTGAAATGAAATAATTTCAAATATTTTAATTTGAAATCATTTAGTTTGAAATGAAATAATTTGAAATCGTTTAGTTTGAAATCATTTGATTTGAAATGGATTGATTTGAAACCATTTTATTTCATGGCATTTTTTCATAAGAACTTTCACTTTGCTTGATTTTGGCAGAGTGACATTGTTGTTTTGCACCGAAATCCAAACAACACCGCTATGGACAAAAAGAAATCACATTACCTCGTGCATGGACTGTTCTGGAAAGAACAAATGCACAACGCGAACTATCACGAAGCGAAGAAAGTCAAGCTTTGCAGCATCAACAAAACCTTTGAGGATGCCGACCTCAGCAAGGCACGAAAGGGAGCCTTTGCCTATTATCAAAGCCTAATCGATGTGCTTTACGAGGCTTTAGGCGACAGTTACACAACTGACTTTCAAGCTCGTATTGACCTGCAATCCTTCCTTAACGCAGGCTGTACCCAATCCACGACCCGCATCGGGAAGATGACTTTTGATGACAACCTTTTCAACGAAATCGCAGTCTATTGGGTGAATGGGACGGAGAAAAGGCTTATTCATGGCATTTGGTACAGGCCGAAAGAAGAACAACATCAGCTTGACGAACAGCTTGCCTTGATGGGCGGCAATCTCATCAAAGAACACGCCTACTATGAACGCCACCATCTTCCCTTTGAGGACGAAACACTCTGCGACATGACCGACCTCAGCCTTGGATTCCAATTTGTTTTGCCCACGCCTTTCGATTGGGATGGCTTTGTTGAGGAAAATTTAGTCAATGACACACATGCAATTTATCAGTGCTTTCAATAAAACCAACAACTATTAAAAAACCACAGAAATGGAACGTAAAAACAGTAAACAAAAGACATTAGACAAATGGGAAATCCACTACGGGACTTTTACCATGCCACCTGAATTTTGGACAGAATACCCACATGTCCCGCCGCAAGTCGTCATTGTGGACGACCGCACCCACACACATCAGCTTTGTGCAACCAAATTCAACCGTGTCTTAGGATTGAGCGAGCTTTATGACCGTTATGAACTGAGACCGGGAGACACCATCAAGTACACGCTTGATATTGAAAACACAGCATTGCATCTCACTTGCCCACGAAAACCATTATTATGGTTGAGGAGAAAGAAAACATTCGTTTGCCTTCTCTTTGTTCTCACTTTCGTCTTTTTCGGTTGCGATGGAAACAAACGCCCGGCGATGTCGCCGCAGACAATAGAAATCACAGGTGACCTGAACGGGTATTTCGAGGTGGTCGAAAAAGAAATCATTGCCACAGAAGGAAGATGGTCTCTCTGGAATGTGGAGTTGAGGCGTACTGGCATGCCTTTTCCATGGGATGAAAGTATGTCAGTGGCAAAATTTAACGACACTTACACCGATGGAAGAGCCTACTGCAAAGTGGGATTCGGATTGGAAACCTTTGATAAGGACGGCAACTTGGTAGACAAACGCTCAGCAACAGCCACGGGGCTTCTGGGGCCATACAGTAGCAATGACATACTCGACCTTATGAAACTCCAACCTGACGAAATCGGTATCATCCGTTGGGACACTGACCCTGCAGAAGACAAAGCGAAAGGTAAGCTTACCTTCAGAATCACCTCGGCTTGTGAAATCATAGAAGGCAGAGGTCAAGTAACAGCCACAACCGATTGGGACAAAGTGCTCGATGCTTATGAAAACTATGTTGACAGATACATCGCTTGTTTGAAGAGAATTGCTTCAGGCGATATGGATGCAATGACGCAATATGCAAAGCTGTTGGAAAAAGCAGAGGAATTGGGTGAACAACTGGAAAACGCTTCAGTCAGCATGACGACGAAGCAAGTGAACAGATACACAAGGATTAACAAGAAAATGCTGGAAGCAGCAGCAAACGGGTTTAACTGACACGCAAGATGAACACCAACGAAGCATTTGAAGACCCTCGCATCGTGATGCTGGAAGAAATCATCTTGGATGAGTACGAGCATGGGAAACAAGTCGAAGCGGA
>ODAI013226318.1_pt1 | contig 33123 bp, 20 predicted proteins | sample 1539321 | NCBI WGS metagenome assembly ODAI01 (sample SAMN02144231, study PRJEB22623) | gut metagenome | biome: sheep rumen | host: Ovis aries | place: New Zealand
CCTAACGCCTTGTTTCCGGAACGCGCGGCGTTCATATACAGGGCGGCTATCTCCATCTCGATAGCCAGCACACCCATGTTGATCCACTTGTCGGTGTGGGGCTGCTCGTTGTAGAACATGTCCGTCGACAGCACATTGCCCACCTTGTAGTTGTAGCCATACCGCTCGCACGCCTCCACGGCAGCACGCAGCAGGCCGAAGTCTGCCACAGGGGCGTAGGTGCCTGGCAGCTCGTACTGTGCGGCAAAGTTACTGTTGGTACAGGCTCCCATGGCTATGGCCAGGTCGCCGACGTGCAGGTCGCTGTGGATGCTGCCGGCGGAGCCCACGCGGATAATGGTCTTCACACCATAGAAATTGTACAGCTCGTAGGTATAGATGCCGATGGAGGCCATGCCCATGCCGTGACCCATCACGCTGACGCGCCGCCCCTGATAGGTGCCGGTATAGCCCAGCATGCCTCGCACGGTGTTGAAGCATACAGGACTGTCGAGATAACGCTCGGCCATCACTTTCACGCGCAGCGGGTCGCCCGCCATAATCACCGTCTCGGCTATGTCGCCGTACTGTGCCCCAATATGGGCCGTTGGGGTGTTGTTCATCTTGTTGCTCATAATACTTATAGATTTACGGATTTAGAAATTGGTTAGAACTAATCGTATATTTCACATACTCTATTTGCCCACGATTTTACGCATGTTCATGTCGACGATGCGACCGTCGGGCGACACCTTGGCACTGACCTTGTAGCTGTTTTTCCGCTCGCGCTCCTGGTCGGTACGGTCTATCTGCTGGTTGACGCTGAAGGTGACGGCGTATTCCATTTCGCCAGTGTCGATGTTCTCGATCTTGTCTATCTTCCAGTCGTTGTTCAGCAAGAAGTTCATGCCCGTAATGTCGTCGTCGGCGTGCAGCTGGTGCATGTAGCTCACGACGTCGTTGAGCGTGGCGCCGGGCTTGCGCAGGAAGCTGTGAAGCACCTGGGCCACCGTGCTCACCAGACTGCCCTCGTCGTTCTTGGCCAAGGCGTTGAAGTAGTTGGAGAAGAGTTGGTTGAGCATCTTCTCCTCGTCGGGCGACACGTGGCGCTCTACCAGCTTGTCGTAGTTCATCTTCGCGTCGGCATAGTGCTCGCCGTCGGCATGCTGGTCCATATACAGGCGGTACGACTCGATGGTGTTCTGGCCGGCAGCACGTATCCAGTCGAGCGAGTCGATCATGAGGCGTGCCTCGATGTTATGAATACTGCCCGGATGCTGGTTGATAAAGCGCTCAAGGGCATTGCGCGACTTGCTGACGCGAGCCGTCTGCCACTCCTGGTCAGACTGGCGCAGCACCTTCAGACGGGCTTCGACGGAGTCGCGATGGTCGGCAGGCGCCTGAACGTAGATGTCGAGGAAATTCTGAAGCACGGCAGGCTCGCCGCTCTGCATGGCGTTCTCGTAGGCCGACAGCTCGCTCTGTTCCTGGGTGTGGCGATAGAAATAGGTGCCGACGAGTACGAAGGCTGCCACGACGACAATGCTGACCAACAGCGAGATCCACAGCGTACGGTGTCCCTTGGGTTTGGGCGGCTCTTGCGGTTCTCCCTGCGGCTGCGGGTCGAAGGAGGCACCCGTGCCGTCGGATTCATAGACGGGTTGGTGGATGGACATCAGGCACAGCGGGCAGACGTCCTGGTCGGAGAGCATCGTGCCGCCACAATGCGGACACTGCATGATGTGGCCGGCTATGCGGATGCCACAGCTGGGACAACTCTCAGCATGGTCGCTGACCTGATGGCCACATTCGGGACATTTTATAATCATAATACTTTATTTCGTTTAATGCTTGAAACGTATCTCGCGCAAATGGTGGCGACCCATAAAACGGCTTTTGTCTACATAGCCGTTGACACCGTCAATACGGCCGCGGCCGGTGTACTGCCACATCGTGATGTCGCGACCGTCGGCCAGCACGGGCTCCTGGTCGGTGTACATGGCTATCATGAGCTTGTAGTCGTCGACCTTGCCCTGCAGGTGCTTGTTGTAGAAGTTGCGGCCCGTATAGAGCAGCGGCTTCTGGCGGTAGGCTTCCTCGACGAGGTCGAGAAAGTAAAACAACGAGTCGCAAAACTCGTCGGTCGTCAGTCCGCCGGTAGTCTCGATGTCGATCATGGGTATGAGGTCCTGCTCGCCGGGCAGGCACTGCGAACGGAAATTCAGCAGCTGGCGCTGCTGGTCGGTGCGCGGACGATAGAAGTGGTAGCTGCCCACACGCAGACCGTGCTGCTGGGCCATCTTGATGTTGCGCTCGAAGGTGGCGTCGATGCGGTCGCCGCCCTCGGTGGCCTTCAGGTAGACGTAGGCCATGTTGGTGTTGTCGCCGACAACGTGCCAGAAGACGTTACCCTGATAGTGGCTCAGGTCGATGCCGTGGATGTGCGAACAAGTGTCTTCACACTGCACAAGGGTCGGCTTTGCCGGGGTCTCCTGCTGTTCTTCCTCTTCGTCGTCAGCCTGTGCGTTGTCCTGTTGTTCGTCGGCCACGACTGCCGGGTCGGGTTCTACTGTCTGTGCACTCACAGTTAGCGTCGTGATAAATAGAAATAATAATAAAAATATGGTGTTTCTTTTCATCTTTTCTCAATTTTGGACGCAAAGGTACAAAAAAGCGCGTGAAATGCAAAGGGAAAACGGCTTTTTTCTGTAACTTATTCGCATGAACAGCCAAGTTAGCCACTTTATTCTGCCAATATGTCAGTCGCGTCACGATTGGCACGGTTTTGGCATAAGGAATGGCAGAACTGAAAAAACAAGTATTATTAATAAAAAAGGTATTTATTATGAACATTAAACCATTAGGAGACCGCGTGCTGGTCATGCCCGCACCGGCAGAAGAGAAGATTGGCGGCATCATCATTCCTGACACTGCCAAAGAGAAACCCCTCCACGGAACCATCAAGGCTGTGGGCCAGGGTACGAAAGACGAAGAGATGATCCTGAAAGCTGGCGACGAAGTGCTCTACGGCAAATACAGCGGAACGGAGCTGGAGTTTGAGGGTGAGAAGTACCTCATGATGCGTCAGTCGGACGTCTTGGCAGTGATTGAGTAACGGCCCACCCCCAACCCCTCCCAAAGGGAGGGGAGTCTGAATAGACACAGAGGTGGAAAACAAATTTTAAAGTTAAAGTAAAAAACATTGCTTGGAACCCCCAAAACTAACCAAGCGCCCCTCCTCTCGGGAGGGGGTGGGGGTAGGCTTACTATGGCAAAAGACATTAAATTCAATATTGAAGCCCGCGACCTGATGAAGCAGGGCGTAGACCAGTTGGCTAACGCAGTGAAGGTGACGCTGGGTCCGAAGGGACGCAACGTTGTCATTGAGAAGAAGTTCGGTGCTCCCCAGATTACCAAGGACGGTGTGACCGTTGCCAAGGAAATCGAGCTGGAGGACAAGTTCGAGAATACAGGTGCTCAGCTCGTCAAGAGCGTTGCCTCCAAGACCGGTGACGATGCAGGTGACGGTACGACAACCGCAACCATTCTGACGCAGGCTATTGTGACCGAGGGTCTGAAGAATGTGACTGCAGGTGCCAATCCTATGGACCTGAAGCGTGGTATCGACAAGGCTGTTAAGAGCGTTGTTGACTTCATCCAGAAGAATGCTGAGCGCGTAGATGACAATTACGACAAGATTGAGCAGGTGGCTACTGTTTCTGCCAACAACGACGAGGAGATTGGTAAACTGCTGGCTGAGGCTTTCCGCAAGGTTTCCAAGGATGGTGTCATTACCATCGAGGAGAGTAAGAGCCGCGATACCCACATCGGTGTTGTCGAGGGTATGCAGTTCGACCGTGGCTACTTGTCTGGCTACTTTGTAACCGATTCTGAGAAGATGGAGTGCGTGATGGAGAATCCGTACATCCTTATCTATGATAAGAAGATTTCTAACATCAAGGATTTCCTGCCCATCCTGCAGCCCGCAGCCGAGAGTGGCCGTCCTCTGTTGGTTATCGCTGAGGATGTTGACTCTGAGGCTCTGACCACACTGGTTGTCAACCGTCTGCGTGGTGGCTTGAAGATTTGCGCTGTCAAGGCTCCTGGCTTTGGCGACCGTCGTAAGGCTATGCTCGAGGACATCGCAACCCTGACCGGTGGTGTCGTTATCAGCGAGGAGAAGGGCTTGAAGCTGGAGCAGGCTACCCTGGAGATGCTGGGGACCTGTGACAAGGTTACTGTTTCTAAGGACAATACTACCATCGTTAACGGTGCTGGTGACAAGCAGGCCATTCAGGATCGTATTGCTCAGATCAAGAAGGAAATTGAACTTACCACCTCTTCTTACGACAAGGAGAAGTTGCAGGAGCGTCTTGCCAAATTGGCAGGTGGCGTAGCAGTGCTCTATGTCGGTGCTAACAGCGAGGTAGAGATGAAGGAGAAGAAGGACCGCGTGGACGATGCTCTCTGCGCTACCCGTGCAGCCATCGAGGAAGGTGTCGTTGCCGGTGGTGGTACGACCTACATCCGTGCTCAGCAGGCTCTGGCTGACCTGAAGGGTGACAATGCCGATGAGCAGACCGGTATCAACATCATCTGCCGCGCTATTGAGGAGCCTCTGCGTCAGATTGTCAGCAATGCTGGCGAGGAAGGTGCCGTTGTCGTACAGAAGGTTCGTGAGGGCAAGGGAGACTTCGGCTACAATGCTCGTCTGGACAAGTACGAGGACCTGCGCGAGGCTGGTGTCATCGATCCTGCTAAGGTGGCTCGAGTAGCTTTGGAAAATGCCGCTTCTATTGCTGGTATGTTCCTCACTACCGAATGCCTCATCTGCGACAAGCCAGAGAAGGAGCCAGCTATGCCGATGGGTGGTGCCCCAGGCATGGGAGGCATGATGTAAAAGACAGGTTGAAATAGTATCAATTTGTAAGCTAAACTTTTCAAATACGGGTGTTTGGTAAAAATATCAAACACTCGTATTGATTTATGTCAAAAACGGTATCAATTTCGCATATAAATACTTGTAAGCTAACCGAAAAGTTTCTACCTTTGCACACAGAAACAAGGAGGGTTTCGATAATATAGTATTAGACTTCATAAGAAAATAGATATTTTTTTGATTTGTTTTAGTAGATTAGTTTTTAAGTAGTTTGTTTTTAAAATCGATTGTCGTGATGACAGTCGGTTTTTTTTTGTATCTTTGCAAGCGATATGAAGAAACTAATCACTACATTAATGCTTGGCATGATGGCTTCTGCCGTCTGTGCACAGACCAAGCGAATAGGCGACTACATTGAGTCTATGTCGTATAACTCCACCGCTCCGAGTGCTCCACGCAGTCAACAGTACTGGCCTGAGGGAAGGGCCTTTGTGACTGTGAACGGAACGAACCGGTTTACGCGGGCGTTGTATGGCTCGCCTAGCGACTGGCGTCTGGAAACGAGTGACAGACCAGTGTTTGCTGTGGCTAAGAAGAACCACCATAGGAACATCCGTATGACGGTGGGCGGTGTGGCTTTGGATGCTACCACCTATTGCAAGTCCATCTATGAGAGTGGCATAAGGAGCTATGAGCTTCGCGATAAGCAGTGGGGTGAAGCTACCTTATATGTTAAGGTGGTGGCGTTGCCTGACGAGGAGGGTGCCGTATGGCATTTCCAAGGTAAAGGCTTCACACAGGATATGGACGTCCAGGTGAAGGTGTGTGAGATAGCACAACCCAAGTTGCAGCGCAATGGTGACATCGGTGCCGACAAACCCGGTGTTTTTGAGCCCGATGCAGAGGAAAAAGGCTTGAAGGTGAGTGGTGCTACCTATACGGATGCCACACGGCATGAGGCTTATGTGGTGATGAAGGTGAACGAAGTGGTGGAGATAAGTGCTCACGAGGCATCTCAGCTTTTCGAAAAGGCTGCCCGTCATTTCGAGATGATGAGCCGTCGCATTCAGTTTAACACCCCCGACCCCTATATCAACACGCTGGGTGGTGCCCTCGTGCTGGCTGCCGATGGTGATTGGGACGGTACGACATGGTTACACGGCTGTGTGGGTTGGCGCATGCCCCTAGCCGGATGGCGTGCCGGTTATCTGGGTGATGTGCTGGGATGGCCAGACCGTGCCTTGTCACATTTCAATGCCTATGCCAATAGTCAGGTGACGGATGTGACACCCGACCTTCCTCATCCCACGCAGGATCCTAAGCAGCAGATGGCTCGTTCAGAGAAGAGATGGCACACGCAGATGTATTCCAATGGTTACATCTGCAGGAATCCGAACCGCAACGACCAGATGCACCATTATGATATGAACTTAAACTATGTCGATGAGCTCCTGTGGCATTTCCAGTATGATGCCGACCCTGCATACATGCGTAAGATGTGGCCTGTGTTACAACGCCATTTGGCTTGGGAGAAACGTAACTTCGACCCTGATGGTGACCATCTGTACGATGCCTATTGCTGCATTTGGGCGAGTGATGCCTTATATTATAGTGGTGGTGCCGTTACGCATTCTTCTGCCTATAACTACCGAGGCAATAAGCTGGCAGCACGTATTGCCCACCTAATAGGAGAAGATGCGACACCCTACGAACAGGAGGCGGAGGCAATCTTGAAGGCCATGAATCAACGTCTGTGGTTGGAGAAAAAAGGACACTGGGCCGAATTCCAAGACCTGATGGGTGAGCAGCGGGTGCATGAGAGTGCTGCTGTGTGGAGCATCTATATCCCCATAGACTGTGGGGTCTGTACACCAGAACAGGCGTATCGCGCTACACAATACATCGACCGTGAAATACCCCACATACCTTTGAACAATCAACTTTCAACAATCGCTACCAGCAACTGGCTGCCTTATTCCTGGAGCATTAACAACGTGGCAGCAGCAGAGGTGATGCATACCGCACTGGCTTATTTCGAGGCAGGGCGCCATGAAGAGGGTTTCCGACTAATGAAGGCGAATGTGATAGACCAGATGTACTATGGTCAGTCGCCTGCCAACTTCGGACAGGTGAGTCATTACGATGCGGCACGTGGAGAGTGTTACCGGGACTTTGGTGATTGCATCGGTATCTCGTCGAGAACCTTGTTGCAGGGACTCTTTGGTATCATTCCGCAAGCGCTCTACGGACAATGCATTCTCCGTCCTGGCTTTCCACAGGATTGGGACAGCTGTAGCATTCATACGCCCTATCTGGACTATCAGTTCACGCGAAAGAACGGCACCCTGCGCTTTGTGATCAATCAACGTTTCAAGACCCCTTTGCAGATGGTGCTGAGACTGAATTTGGGAGAGGGTGGATACCGCGACATCGTGGGTACAAAGGAGGCGCACCAGGTGATAGAGGTGAAGGAAATGTATAAGCCCCAGCCGATGGACCGATACTTCAATGCATGTGTCAATGATATTTTTAAGCAAGAGTATCGCACACCCCGTCCGCCTTATACTACCTTGCAAATCCCCCTGCAGGGCATTGGCGAGTGGTGTCATCCGCACTACAAACCCGACATCAACGACAGCGTGTTTCGCTCCATGATTCAGAATGGCACGTTTACGGTAGCAGGCATTCCCTTCCGCACTCCCAAGAAAGGCCGTAACATCGTCTTTACCTCGCTGTGGGACAATTATCCTGACAGCATTACCATTCCTTTGCGTGGACAGGCTTCGAAGGCGTGGCTTCTGATGGCAGGTTCCACCAACCACATGCAGTGTCATATAGACAATGGACTCGTTGTAGCGCAATATCGCGACGGTTCAACGGACACGTTGCGATTGGTGAACCCCGACACATGGTGCCCCATCGAACAGGACTTCTATGTGGATGGCATGGCCTTTAAGGTGGCGGAGCCCAGACCATACCGTGTGTCATTCGGTACAGGAGTGGTGAGCCGTAACTTGGGTGATGCGTTAGGTATTAAAAAGGTGTATGGCCGTGAGATTCCAGGAGGGGCCGGACTCTTGCTTTGTCTGCCCCTTGACAACCGGAAGCAATTGAAGTCACTGACGGTCAGGACGCTGTCTAATGATATTGTTGTTGGATTAATGGGGGTTACGTTGGAATAATTCATAATGCATAATTAATAATTCATAATTCATAATGCATAATTCAAAATTATGTCGTACCTTTGTACTCGATTATGCAGAAGTTAGTAGAACTCTATAGGCAATGGAGTGGGGTAGAACCCCAGGAAGTGACTCGTCTGGCAGGTGCTGGCAGCAATCGTGAATATTACCGTATGACCGACAGTCAGGGTGTTAGCGTGGTAGGCTGTGTGGGTACCAGTCGCGATGAGAACCATGCCTTCATCTACCTCTGTCGCCACTTTACCAAGAAGCAATTGCCCGTGCCCGAGATACTGGCCGTGAGTGACGATGAGGTGCGTTATATCCAAACCGACCTAGGTAGCATCTCGCTGTTTGATGCCATCCGTGGAGGTCGTGAGGCTGGTGGACGTTATACTGTAAAGGAAGTGGAGCTGTTGAGGCGTACCATCCGTGAACTGCCTAACATTCAGTTGAATGGTGCCGACGGGCTGGACTTTTCCAACTGCTATCCCCAACCGGAGTTCAATACCGATTCGGTGCTCTTCGACCTTAACTACTTCAAATATTGTTTCCTAAAGGCTACTGAGCTGGACTTCCACGAGATGAAACTCGAGGCCGACTTCCGCCTGTTGGCCAAGGATCTGGCATCCGAGAAAGACACGCAGGGATTCCTGTATCGTGACTTTCAGGCTCGCAACGTAATGCTCGACAGCAACGGACGTCCTTTCTTCATCGACTTCCAGGGTGGACGCCGTGGGCCGTACTATTACGACCTTGCTTCATTCCTGTGGCAGGCCTCTGCCAAATATCCCCATAAGGTACGTAGGGAACTGGTGTATGAATACTACCATGCCCTGAAGCAATATACCGAGGTGCCACAACCTCACCATTTTGTAGATCGTCTGGGGCTCTTCGTGCTCTTCCGCTTGTTGCAGGTCTTGGGAGCCTATGGTTTCCGTGGCTATTTCGAGCGTAAGCAGCATTTCATAGAGTCTATCCCTCCTGCTATTCGCAACCTCAGGGAACTGTTGGACGAGCGTAACTTCCCCTATCCCTTCCTGACCGATGTGCTTGACAGGTTGACACGGATGCCCCAGTTCCAGCAAATAGAGACTGCTGCCGTGCGTGCTGATGGTCTGAAAACCACCGACCTGAACCCCTATAAGCCTCACCCGCAGGATGGTCCAGCCACCTTCTCGAAATACGATGCACAAGGCCCATTGGTGGTTCGTGTCTATAGCTTCTCCTATACCAAGGGTATTCCCGAGGACGAGAGCGGCAATGGTGGTGGCTATGTGTTCGACTGCCGTTCTACACACAATCCCGGACGTTACGAGCCTTATAAGAAGGTAACGGGACTTGATGAGTCTGTTATCCGTTTCTTGGAGGACGATGGTGAGATACTTACCTTCCTCGACTCCGTCTATAAGTTGGCAGACAACCATGTGCGCCGATATATCCAGCGTGGCTTTACCTCGCTGATGTTCTGCTTCGGTTGTACGGGCGGACAGCATCGCTCCGTCTATTCCGCCCAGCATCTTGCTGAGCATATCCACGATAAGTTCGGCATCGAAGTGCGCATCTGCCATCGTGAGCAGGGCATCACGCAAATATTGGAAGCGAAATGAAACAAGCAATGATACTGGCTGCAGGCCTCGGAACACGACTGAAACCCTTGACGGACACCATGCCCAAGGCACTCGTTCCGGTGGGTGGCAAGCCCCTGTTGGAATGGAACATCCGCAAGTTACAACGGCAGGGCTACGACCGTTTTGTCATCAACGTTCACCATTTTGCCCAACAGATTATAGACTATGTAGGCGAACAAGACTATGCCCCATTGGTGCACTTCAGTGATGAGACAGCAGAGCTGTTAGAAACGGGTGGGGGACTGAAGAAGGCCCAAGACCTCTTCGATGACCAACAGCCCATCCTCCTGCATAACGTGGATATACTGGATAATGTCGATTATGCATGGTTCGCCCGTCAGCATGAGACTGACGAGGATGCCGTGTTGCTGGTAAGCCGTCGTCAGACCAAGCGCTACCTGCTCTTCGACAATGCCATGCGACTCATGGGATGGATGAACCGTGAGACGGGAGAAGTAAAGTCACCTTTCCCGTGGCTCCGTGAGGCTGAGCTTACGATTGATGACAACCTGAATGTCACATCTCTGCCCTCCGCTCTTACCTCTCACCTCTCACCTCTTACCTCTAAGCTGTATGCCTTCGCCTTCTCAGGCATCCACAGCTTCTCGCCCCGTCTGTTCCCCCTTATGAACCGCTTTCCAGACCGTTTCCCCATCATCGACTTCTACCTCAGCGTCTGCCACCGCTCCCATATCGTAGGACTGGTGAAGCCTGACCTTGACGTTCTCGATGTTGGCAAACTCGATAGCCTGGAGCAAGCGGAACACTACATTCGTAATCATCAGTGCTAATTCTTAAATTCAATAATATATGCAAAAGATTATTATTCTCGATTTCGGTTCGCAGACTACGCAGCTCATTGGCCGCCGTGTCCGTGAGCTCGACACCTTTTGCGAGATTTTGCCTTACAACAAGTTCCCGAAGGACGACCCCGATGTGATTGGTGTCATCCTCAGCGGATCGCCTTACAGCGTCCACGACCCCGAGGCTTTCAAGGTTGACTTGAGCCAGTTCGTCGGTCGTCTCCCCGTGCTGGGCATATGCTACGGAGCACAGTTCATCTCGCATACCCTCGGTGGTAAGGTGGAAAAGGCCGACTCCCGCGAGTACGGACGTGCCAATCTGCAGACGGTAGATGTCACCAATCCCCTGTTCAAAGGCTTCGAGCCAAACTCACAGGTTTGGATGTCACATGGCGACACCATCACTGCCATCCCCGACGGTTTCCAGATTATTGGCAGTACGAAGGACGTCAGAAATGCCGCTTTCTGGTGCCCTGCAGAGAAATTGTCAAATAGTAAATCGTCAAATTGTAAATCTGTTTGGGCCGTTCAGTTCCATCCTGAGGTCTATCACACCTTGCAGGGCAAACAGTTGCTGAAGAACTTCGTTGTCGATATCTGTGGTTCCAATCAAGACTGGAGTGCCGCTTCCTTTGTCGATACTACGGTGGCTGAGCTGAAGGCCCAGTTGGGTACCGACCGCGTCATTCTCGGACTCTCCGGAGGTGTCGATTCCAGCGTTGCTGCCGTGTTGCTGAACAAAGCCATCGGTAAGAACCTCACCTGTATCTTCGTCGATCACGGCATGCTGCGTAAGAACGAGTTCCAACAGGTGATGGACGACTACAAGGTGCTCGGTCTGAATGTCATTGGCGTCGATGCTTCTGAGAAGTTCTTCTCCGACCTCGCCGGTGTCACCGACCCAGAGCAGAAGCGTAAGATTATCGGACGCGATTTCGTAGAAGTCTTTAATGCTGAGGCACGTAAGATTACCGATGCCCGTTGGTTGGCACAAGGTACCATTTATCCCGACCGCATCGAGTCGTTGAACATCACCGGTAAGGTCATCAAGAGCCATCATAACGTAGGAGGACTCCCTGAGGAGATGCACCTCCAGTTGTGTGAACCCCTGAAGTGGCTCTTCAAGGACGAGGTGCGCCGTGTAGGTCGTCAGATGGGCATGCCCGAGCATCTCATCACCCGTCATCCCTTCCCCGGTCCCGGCTTGGCAGTCCGTATCCTTGGCGATATCACTCCCGAGAAGGTGCGCATTCTGCAGGATGCCGATGATATCTATATCCGTGGACTCCGCGAGTATGTCGATACTGATGGCGAGACATTATATAATAAGGTATGGCAGGCAGGTGCTATCCTCCTCTCCACCGTCCGCTCCGTCGGTGTCATGGGCGATGAGCGCACCTACGAGCATCCCGTTGCCCTGCGTGCAGTGACATCTACCGACGCGATGACTGCCGACTGGGCCCATCTTCCTTACGACTTCATGGCAAAGGTCTCCAATGAGATTATCAACAAGGTGCGTGGCGTCAACCGCGTCTGCTACGACATCTCGTCAAAGCCACCTGCAACCATCGAGTGGGAGTAGCAATTTGCTTTCACGTCAGAACAGATATCAATTAGGTGGGAATTGAAAGATTTCCACCTTTTTCTTGCTTTATTCGGAAATAATCCCTATCTTTGCATTCAAGTACTGGCGATGGACCTCAGTGGAGGTGCCGGTATAACTTTAGTGGGTAAAACAATAACAGCATTAGCAGTTATTCGGCGTGTCTGAAATGTAGGAAGTTTTAAACACAATGTTCGTCTAACAATAATGACTAATGTCTGCACTTGATAGTGCGGACATGTCACTTATCTAGACGGACGGGTATTTCCTACAACCTCAGACACGGATAAGCGGTCCGCGCTTTTTTCGTGTCTGTTTGGTTGGTGGAGATAACCTGTTAATCCGGTAAGTGCTATGCTCCTAAAACAATCAATATAGTGCAGACATGGCTAGGATTTACGATAATATTGAGTCGAAATTTGTGAATGGCTTGCAAGACCTTATCACAGATGTAGGTATCAAGCGTGTGGATTTCTGCGTAGGCTACTTTAACCTACGCGGATGGGACTTGGTGGTAAATCAGATAGACCAGATTCCTGGTGAATATGTTTATGAGAATGACAAGCAAGAGTTCCGGCATTGCCGTTTGCTGATAGGAATGCATCAGCCTGACGAGGAACTGGTTCGTCAGCTCTATTCCGATCAAGTCATTCCCGATGCAGCCTATGTGCAGCAATGCAAATTGGAGATAGCCCGTGATTTCAGGAAGCAATTGTTGTTGGGAATGCCCACGAAACGTGATGAGTGGACGCTCCGTAGGCTCTCAGCCCAGCTGAAGGAAAACAAAGTCTGTGTGAAACTATATGTAGCTCATCCGCTCCATGCAAAACTCTATTTGGCTTATAGTCCCGAATCCAATCGCAACAAGATTTCAGCCATCCTTGGCAGTAGTAACCTGACGTATTCTGGGCTGACCAAAAACGGAGAATTGGATGCAGATATAGAGAACAATCGTGACTTGGAGGCATTGGCAGACTGGTTTGATGAAAGATGGAATGACCGTTTCTGCATTGACATCACCAAAGAACTGATAGATGCTATCGATAACAGTTGGGCTGGTGAAGAAGTTATTCCACCTTATTATATTTATCTAAAGACGGCCTATCATCTGAGTGCTGATGCCCGTAGTGGTGTGAAAGAATTCACAATGCCGCCAGAGTTTCAACGTGAGCTTTTCGACTTTCAGCAGACAGCGGTGAAGATAGCAGCCCGACATCTGAACAGCGATAAACGAGGCGGAGCGATGATAGGTGATGTGGTAGGACTTGGTAAGACGATAACAGCCTGTGCCATTGCTAAAATCTACGAGATGACATACGCGAGCAGTACGCTCATTATCTGTCCTGCCAATTTGCAGGACATGTGGGACAAGTACCGCAAACGTTACGACCTGAAAGCGGATATTATGTCAATTGCTAAACCTATCGACGTTGACAATGCCCGTTACTATCGTTTGATTATTGTAGATGAAAGTCACAACCTTCGTAACGAACAAGGCAAACGTTACCAGAACATCACGGCTCTTATTGAACGACAAGATTGTAAGGTGCTGCTTCTGACAGCAACTCCATACAATAAGGATTTCTCTGACCTGAGCAGTCAGTTGAAATTATTCATCAGCGAGGATGACGACTTGGGCATCCGTCCTGAGGAATATATCCGTGAGTTGGGTGGTGACCGTGCTTTCCTGCAGAAGCATAGTGAGGTGTTCATCCGTAGTATTAAGGCTTTTGAGAAAAGTACCAGTCTTGATGACTGGCAGGAGTTGATGAAATTATTCCTGGTTCGTCGCACACGAACTTTCATCAAAGACAACTATGCGAAGACGGACGAAGCAACAGGAAGAAAATACCTGGAGTTTCGTGACGGAAGAAAAAACTTCTTCCCTGAACGCAAGCCCAAAGCCATCAAGTTTGAAACAACGCCAGGCGATCAATATAGCCGTCTCTATTCCGAGGAAATGATTTCAATGATGGAGGAACTTCGTTTGCCTCGCTATGGATTGTCACAATATGAAGATACAGGCAAGACCGCCAATGCTTCTGCTACAGATAAGCACCTATTGGAAAATCTGAGCCGAGCAGGTCAGCGAATGATGGGTTTCTGTAAAAGTACCTTCTTTAAGCGTATCGACTCTAGTGGTTTCTCGTTCCTCTTGACGCTCTTTCGTCACATCTTGCGCAATGCCGTTTTCATCTATGCCATTGAGAATAAGCTGCCGTTGCCCATTGGCGACGAGAACAACCTGCCGGAAGAATGGATAGAGGATGAGGACATCAATGATATTTTCCAGACAAGCGAATCTGATGAGTTTTCTGAGATAGAAATCCCTACGGACATGAAAGTCTATATGGAGAAAGCCCGTAAGTACTATGAGCTGTTGTCTCAGAAAAACAATGTGGCATGGATAGAATCGACCTATTTTAAACGCACTCTCAAACAGCATCTGAAGCAGGACTGCGAACAGATTATCAAGATGATTCTACTTTGTGGAAAGTGGGATGCTCAGGCAGACCAGAAGCTGAACGAACTGGAAACGCTGCTTAATAAGACGCACAAAGGCGATAAGGTACTGGTATTTACTCAGTATTCAGATACTGCTAACTATATTTATCGCCAGTTGCGCAAGCGTGGCTTCACCCATATTGAGAGAGCAACAGGTGGCAGCAAGAATCCTACTGCTATCGTGGAACGTTTCTCCCCTCTAAGTAACAATGCAGATGTTTCATCTTCAGACGAGTTAAGAGTACTTGTAGCTACCGATGTTCTCTCGGAAGGTCAGAATCTGCAGGATGCACATGTAATCGTGAATTACGACTTGCCTTGGGCAATTATCCGATTGATACAAAGAGCAGGTCGTGTGGATCGTATCGGACAGGAGTCTGAGGAAATCTACTGTTATTCGTTCTTCCCTGCTGAGGGAGTGGAAAAAATCATTCGTCTGCGTACTCGTTTGAATGCCCGTATCAATGAGAATGCCAATATTGTTGGTAGCGACGAGGTTTTCTTTGAGGGAAATGAGCAAAACTTAAAGGATATGTATAACGAGAAGAGTGGTAGCTTGGATGACGAGGATGACAATGATGTGGACTTGGCATCTCAAGCCTATCAGATATGGAAGAATGCCACCGATGCCAATCCTAAGTTGAAACAGATTATTCCTGCACTCAGCAACATTATCTATTCCACCAAGAATACTGACAGTGCTATCGAGGATGGAGTCATCACTTACGCCAAGACACATAACGACTATGATGTGCTGACGTGGTATAACTCAAAAGGTGAAATCATTAGCCAGTCGCAGAAGAAGATACTTGCAGCTATGGCCTGTAGTGCCAATGAACCAGCACAAGAGCCCTTGGATAATCACTTCGACCTGGTGAAGAAAGCCATTGATGGCATGAAACAGGAAACCACCAGCGTAAGTGGTATATTGGGCAATCGTTTCAGTACCCGTTTCCGCATCATCGACCTCTTGGAGCACTACTACCAGCAACCGCCTACACTTTTCTTTGATGCAGACAAAAAGCAGCAGTTGAAATATGCCATTGATGACATCTATAACTTCCAGTTGTTGGAAGGCACGAAGTTCATCTTAGGACGTATGCTTCGAAACAGCACCAATGACGACATTGTGGAATCCATCTTAGAGATGCACAAGAACGGAACGCTCTGTCGTATAGACGAAGACCGTAACAAACAGAAAGACCCTACCATCATTTGCTCGATGGGACTCAAATACCAATAAACTATGAACAAGCGAACATTCATTCAGTATATCAGCGAGAGTAACTTCAAGGAGTTATTTATCCGTGAAATGGGATGGAACAATCCCAAGGGACAGACGACCTTTGATATCACAATAGAAGACAGCGTCTTTGAGTTTCAGCAGATAGCAGACCGCAGTGGTTTCCAGGTCTTGAACTGTAAAGTGCAAGACATACCTTCTTCCTCTATGTGCAAGAAGATAGATACCCGTCTGCGTCGGACAGCCAATGACTATATTTGCATTTACCATCTTCCTCAGTCAGAGCATCACCTCTGGGTGGTGCCTGTGAAGAAAGTAGAGAAGCGCGACTTGGTACTGGTAGAATACGATTCAGCCAACAAGGCAGACTTCCTCTTTGAGAAGATGGAAGACCTCTGTTTCGACCTTGACGAGCGAACCACCATCATGGATGTAAAGGAAAAGGTGCAGGCTGGCTTCATCGTCAACTCAGAGAAGATTACCAAGGACTTCTATACAGGCTTCCGCAAGGAGCACACCAACTTTGCCAAGTACATTACAGGGATCGACGACGAGATAACCGACTTGAAGAAGAATCGCAACAAGCAATGGTACACCTCTGTCATGCTGAACCGCCTGATGTTCTGCTACTTCATTCAGAAGAAAGGTTTCCTTAATCTGAACCCCAACTATCTGCGCGACAAGTTGGCCTGGGTGAAAAGCGAGAAGGGGGAGGGACATTTCTACGATTCCTTCTATCGTGGTTTTCTGGTCAGCTTGTTCCACGATGGACTGAATTCTCCACGTCATCAGCAGGACTTCGTACAGAAATATGGACGTATACCTTATCTGAACGGTGGTATGTTCAGCATTCACGAACTGGAAGAGAAATATCCTACGCTCGACATTGCTGATGAAGCCTTTGAGAGCCTTATTGCCTTCTTTGACCAGTGGCATTGGCACTTGGACGACCGCTTGACTGCAAGCGGAAAGGACATCAATCCTGATGTCTTGGGTTATATCTTCGAGCAGTACATCAACGACAGAGCTCAGATGGGAGCTTACTACACCAAGGAAGACATTACGGAGTATATTGGTCGTAACACCATTCTGCCGTTCCTGATGGATGCGACTAAGAAGATGGACGAGAAGCCTTTCAAAACCAATGGGGCTGTGTGGCAGTTCCTTCGCGAGAGTGGCGATACCTATATCTATGATGCAGTCAAGAAAGGCAAAGGACTTGAGATTCCTGAAGAGATAGCTGTTGGTATCGACACCACGAAGCCCAACCTATTGGAGCGTCGTAGCCATTGGAACGAAAAGACGCCTGAGGCCTTTGCGCTACCTACTGAGATATGGCGCGAAACCATAGAACGCTTGCAACGCTATGCTACAATAAAAGCAAGGATAGAGAATGGTGAGATAACGGAGATTAACGACTTCATCACCTACAATCTTGACATTCGCCAGTTTGTGCAAGACCTGCTTACACAAACAGATGACCACCTGTTCGTAAAGCACTTTTATGCCCAGTTGCGCAAAGTCACTATTCTTGACCCCACTTGTGGATCAGGTGCTTTCCTTTTTGCTGCTCTCAACATCCTCGAACCCCTTTATGAGGTTTGTATTGACAGGATGCAATCGTGGAATAATGATAATCCTAATCTCTTCAAGGAAGAACTGGAAGAGATTAATGGAAAGTATCGCTCCAACATCCGCTACTTCATCTATAAGAACATTATCCTGCGCAATCTCTATGGTGTTGACATCATGGTGGAAGCAACGGAAATAGCCAAGCTCCGTCTGTTCCTGAAGATGGTGGCTGTAGTCGATGTTGTGCCTCGTGATTCCAATTTAGGTCTTGATCCTTTGCCCGATATCGACTTCAATATCCGTTGTGGCAATACGCTGGTAGGCTATGCCACAGCCCAGGATTTGGAGAACGACTTGCAGTATGGTGATATGTTTGCCAACATGGAGTTCAAGGATAAGGTTCATACCGAAATGGACATTGTTGCCCATGCTTACGAAACCTTCAAGACGGTGCAGTTAGAGCAGAGTTCAGACCTTGAGACTTATCGTAGAGCCAAGCAGGAATTGAAGGACCGCCTCAAGAAACTTGATGAGTTGCTGAACAAGAAACTCTATGCCTCAACAGTTTCTGGAGGTTCTTTGAAATATGAAGATTGGCTCAAATCTCATCAGCCTTTCCATTGGCTTGCAGAATACTACGACATCATCAATGGTAATAAGGGCTTTGATGTGATTATCGGTAATCCGCCGTATGTGGGTTATACGAGAAAAAATAAAGAAACAAAAATAGCAGTATGTGACATATATAAGGTTAAAGGGCTTGTCACTTTGCCTACATCAAATCTTTATGCTTTTACAATAGAAAGAAGTTACTATATAATGCATAAAGATGCTAAGATTGGAATGATAATTCCTATTTCTGCTTTTGCCAATGATAGTATGTTAGAATTACAAAACTTAATCAAAGGCAATATGGCTGATATTTATATATCTACATTTCATCAAAGACCTGCTCAGCTATTTGCTGGTGTTCTTCAGCGTTTATCGATTTTTGTGGCATCAAAAAATGAGGCAAATTTAATATTTACAACAGGAATATATCGTTGGTATGAAGATACACGAGATAAGTTGTTTAAAAATATGTCTTATATATCTGTTTGCCAATCAAAACAAAAACATATTGTAAAAGTTGGAAATAGAATTGAAGCTTCAATATTTGAGAAGTACTCTTCAGAACGAGTTATATCATCTTATATAGGAGGTCATAATATGTCTAACAGTATCTACTACAGAACTGCAGGTGGAGGATATTGGGTGACATTTTTAAATAAGGAATTTGACTGTGTATCTGTAAGTAATAAACATACTACACTAAAAGCGGAATATAATAGTAAAATTATCACAGCAGCATTAAATAGCAATCTATTTTGGTGGTATTATTCTATAAACTATGATTTGTTTAATTTCAAAGATTATATGATTTTTGGTTTCCAATTTACTTACGACCCCAATGAAGTGGAATCTATAAAAAAAATAAGTGATCAGATGGAAAACAATCTAAGACAGAATGCTTCTTATTATACGATAAATAGCAAAACTAATGGAGCTACCGAAACAGTAACATACAGGAAACAATTGTCAAAACATTTAATGGACGAGATTGACAAGCTTCTAAAAAAGCATTACGGCTTTACAGAAGAAGAACTCGACTTCATCATCAATTACGACATCAAATATCGTATGGGTGATGAACTAAATGAAGAATAAAAAAATGTAGGAAAAAGAGCGTAAAGTAAAAAGAAATTCGTACTTTTGCAGCAACCAAGTATGGATATGAAAAAACCCGGATTCATCACCAGCATCTAATATCTGGGAGAGGAACTACCGGGACTGCGTTGCAAAGTTACAAATAATTATGGAAATAAACAAGAGTTATTTATGAGAGAAGATTAAAATAAATGCTGAAAGATTTGGAAGTTTCAGAAAAAGTTCCTATCTTTGCAGCGTCAGAATGTCGTCAGAGGGCGCGAACGATTTGCTTTCAGAGCAATATTCAAGCTGGACCTTTCTGACCACTCTACGAGGACATAGCCCACTAGGTTATGTCCTCAGTTTTTCTATAATCTCAGAAATAATTTGCTTAATGGCAGCTTTATCTGGTGAAGAAAAATTAGCAGAACTAACAACTACAGCTTTGCTGTTATGAACTACATAGCATTCGTCAAGTATACCATCAGAAAAGTCTTCGTGGCGACCCAAGAGCCCGGAAACTATCTTTCGCGTTTTCAGTATGCTTTCAGACATGTGCATGTCAAAATCAAGAACTACGACTTTGCAACCCTGTAGTTTGGCTTTACGAAAAGCGGACTTAATACCGTTCTCACTTTCTACACCCTTCCTATCGCCAAGTTTCCCATTGATAGTGTATTCCGGGTTTTTATGCCCAATAATCAGCAGATGTTCATTGATGCGTATATACATATCTACAAAACTATGTAAGAGCACTCTGGCGACACGGATGTTGTCATTTAGCTCTGTCTTATCAGCACGAGTACTGATAAGTAGCCTTTCTCCATATATCTCGTCTGGTATGAATTCTAATTCTTGTTCCATAGTGCAAAGGTAAAAAGAGTTTATGAAATACGCAACTATTGCGGAAATAATTATTCAGAGATTTGGACAATCTGTAAATAATGTCTATCTTTGCATAAAGAAATGTGTATATGGACATGGATTATCTTGGCAACAAGGAATTGCTGAAGCAGCACAAGACGGCATTCTTAGCTTCTAGCACCATACCACCAGATATGGTACTGAAATGCTACGACTGGGCAACTGCGAAGCATGAAGGATGTGTAGTAAGCGGCTTTAGCAGTAAAATGGAACAGGATGTGCTGCACTTTTTGCTGAAAGCCAAATGTCCTGTTATCCTTGTATTAGCCAGACAGATGTACAAGGTAATTCCTGAAGAATTGAAAGAAGCAATGGAGGAGGGTAGGCTATTGATGATCTCCGTTTCTAATGCCGTTCGTCAGTCAAAGGTTACGGCTCATGCTCGTAACAAGTACATCTGTGAAATCGCTGACCAGATACTCTTTGTGGGAGTGGACGAAAAGAGCAGTTTGTTTGAACTTCAGAAAGAATACGAATATGCCAAGGGCTTCCATTAACATAAGTGCGTATTAACTACTAGAACATTACGAGGGACGGCCTCCCCAATGGCATATCTCAATCTACCAAATTTGCTCAGTTTTATTCCCACACTGGGAAAATAATATTCCCAGCCTGGGAATAAAACATTCCCACGTTGGGAATAAAAGACAAGTCTATTGCTTTTAACAAGCATCTATTGCAGGATAAGTGGCACTTATTGTACAATAACAGTTGGTTATTTGAACGAGAAAGCCATTTTGGCCAACACCTAACATGCAAAAATGGGAAAAGTCCCTGTCTAAAGGGCTTTCAAGCGATTTTGCTGCCTTCAACACCTAACATAACACCTAACAAAGAGGTAACATAAGAGGTAACATCCTGACTTCATTCTATAACAGTAAATGTTAGGTGTTATGTTAGGTCTTTGTTACCTCTATGTTAGGTCTCAAAGTGATACCTAACATGCCTTAAACGCTGATATACAAAGGAATTTACTGAGATTTATGTTAGGTGTCTATAGGCAATATGAAATTGACAGATACTGTGATCCTCTCTTTTTAATTTTTTTCGCTTTTTTATTTGCATATTCCTTATATAATTCGTATATTTGCAGCGACAAGTACCGAAAAGTGTTATAAACGCACACAAATCGGCAGTAAAAAGTGTTTGTATGGATATAAGAAGAGACATTATTGCAGACTTTAAACAGTGGAAGGATAGTCCACAGCGTAAGCCTATTCTGTTACAAGGTGCTCGTCAGATAGGGAAAACCTGGGTGATGGAAGCATTCGGCAAGGAGTGCTTTGAACAATATGCCAGATTCGATTTCGACCGACAGCCAGAACTGAAATCTGTCTTTCAAGTTTCAAAAAGTCCTGAGCGCATTATCAAGGAACTGGCCCTGTATTGTGATGTTCCATTGATAGCAGGGAAGACATTGCTTATTTTTGACGAGATTCAGGAGTGTGAGGAGGCTCTGAATAGTCTCAAATATTTCTGTGAGGAAGCTCCGCAATATCATATCATTGCTGCGGGTTCATTGCTTGGGGTGGCTGTCAAAAGGCGCAGGATGACTGTTCCCGTAGGCAAGGTTCGGGTCATGAGAATGTATCCTGTCTCGTTCCGGGAATTTCTGCGCGTCAGTGATGAACAGACATTTGAATATGTGGAAGGAATAGAATCGCCCACCCATCTCCCTGAGATTATATTGAACAAACTGAAATTGGAATATCGCCGTTACATGATATGCGGAGGAATGCCTGAAGCTGTTGTTGCCATGCTCAACAATCAAGGAATGCAATCTGTGGACGATGTCCTACAAGGCATTTTGGATTTGTATGAACTTGATTTTGCAAAGTATGCACAGCCACGTGAAATTCCGCGTATTCGTGCCATCTGGCACTCCTTGCCTTCACAGTTGGGTAAAGAGAACCGTAAGTTCATATTCAAGGTTATCAAGACGGGGGCTCGCTCCAAAGATTATGAGGATTCGTTGCTATGGTTAGAAGATGCAGGCATGATTTATCGCATCAACAACGTTTCCAAGCCAGGCATGCCGTTGAAGGCCTATGAAGAGCCAGATGCCTTTAAGGTATATGCCTGCGATTGTGGCCTGTTGCGTCAGCTTGCTCATCTGCCTGCCAGTACCATCATGGATTCGAGTTCCAACTATACAGAATTCAAGGGCGCTATGGCAGAGAATGCTGTATTGCAATCGCTAATGCCGATGATGAACAATCAAATGCCAAATTATTGGTCGCCTGATAGCAAAGCAGAATTGGAACTGCTGATTCAGTGGAAGGACGAGATTATTCCTATTGAGGTGAAAGCCGAAAACTGCATCAGCGGGAGGAGCCTGAGTGTGTATAACGACAAATATCATCCTCTGCACCGCATCCGCTTCTCTTTCCTTAATCTACAGTCAAACGGTGGGTTGCTCAGTTGTCCATCACCTCTGGCTGAGTGGTTCTGGAAATGGATTTAAAATGACATATCAGCAATGACGCATCATTACAATGCCATAGGGGCAGATGACTGACATCCGATGTAGGAAGTCAGGATTGCATCATACTGTGCCTGCCCTCTTCGTGATTATTTTGTCATCACCTTTATGATTCTCGTTGTTCCATCGACCATCGTCTCACGAACGATATTCAGTCCACGTTGCAGCGTGCCGACCTGACGACCGTCCAGCGTAAAATACTGACGATGAACAACTTCTGACGATATCATATTTACAGTTCGGATGGCGGTAGGTGCGAAATCTATCTTCTCGCCCATCAAACTATTCAGATAAACTTCCAATGCTGTATAGCCCTCAGCGGAAACGACCAGCTTGCCATCCTCCGCATCAGCAGGATTGAAACCATGAGCCACCTCCCAGTCGTCTGCCATTCCATCGTGGTCATTATCGACAACAGGGGTTGCTGAAGCATAAGTTGGCCAGCCTTCAGCATCGTCAGGCGAATCAATGAAACCTGCCTTGTTGAGTGTTGTTCCCTTATACTGAGCCTGTTTGTTGCGCACCTCGTTCACCACACGTTGCTCCGTCTGGTCACGATTGATGGTACCAGCCTTTGCCAGCACATGTTCGTAAGCCTCCTCAGCACTCTCCGTTGGTGTACGATAGAGGTCATAGTCGTCAAACTTACATTTGTCCAGACGTGTAACCTCCGCAGAGGGATACACCAGCGTTTCCGACTTCATGCCAGCCACCGTATATGAGGTGTTGTTATGTATAGCGCTCCAGTTGTCATTGGTAGCGCTGCTACTCCCCTCCATAACATTGTCGGCAAAATACCAGCGTGAGGGGTTGGGGTTAAGCGTCTTTCCACTACGAGCTGCGGAAAGTTCCATGAAATAGCTTCCACTGGGGGTTGAAGGTCCTGGCTTATAATAGTTGCCAACAAAATTGCACTCGTGCGAGCTATATGTCCCTGCTTCGTTCTCGCCACCATAGCACGAGTTTTTCTTACCCCAGTTGTAGTTCACATTATTGAAATACTCCATGAACACATTGCGGTCTTCCGTCGTACTAGATGCACCATTCAGACGCGAACTGCGATTGTAGTTGTGAGCCAGCAGGTTGTGGTGATAGGTGGCAGGCGAGCCCCCCCACTGGTTGGCAAAGCTGCGCTTGCCCTTCTGGTGACCTGCATCATAGAGTCCCTCATGGACAATACACCACTGAACGGTAGTGAAATGGTTGTCATACATCGTCATATTCTCCTCGCCACTCCATCCGAAACAGCAGTGGTCTATGATGACATTCTTGGCATTCTCCAGGCCAAAGCCTGCACCTTTGATGAAACGGCTATCTGTAGGCTTAGCCAGGTCAGCTTCATCGATATCACCAATGCGGAAACGCAAATTGCGGATAATCAGATTGTCGGAACCGCCAAAGTTCATCTTGCCTCCACGAATCAGGATGCCCTCACCTGGAGCCGTCTGACCAGCAATGGTCACATTCTTCAACTTGGCTCGCAGGTCGCGCACTTTCTGAGCATTGGGCTGTATCTTGATGACACCACTCACGCGAAAGACAATGGTGGCATTCTCCTTGCCGGCTACTGTCAAAGCCCAACGCAGAGAGCCCTCGCTAGGATTCTTGGGATCATCCTCCAGATTGGTTACCTCGACTACCTTGCAACCACGGCCACCGCTAACGTATTTGCCAAAACCACGAGCCGTAGGGAAGGCCAGCAGCTTATTCTCTAGTGGAGCATAGTCGTCCGTAGTCTTATGGGCTTCTATTACGCTTTCCGGATCGAAAGCTGAAACAGAGGGGTAAATTGCACGATAGGCGGCATCCACCTTGGCCCAGGTGTTCACCTTGTCGTAATCGGCATCTGTCAACTGGTGGCTCCAGCTGATACGATTCGATACATCAGCCAGTTCTGAGCCATTCTTACTCTTATATTCGGCATAGTACGACTTTGAGCCGTCGTTGCCTCCCATTGTCTCCCATCCAGCAGCTTTGATGACGTTATTCAGCTGGCAGTTCAGGAACATGCTTCCACACTTCTCTGCACCCCAGCAACGTCCTAGCAACACACTTTTATCGCTGACTCCACTGGCCTTGGTCACAGTACACTCGTTGAAGATGAATCCCAACCATATCTTCGTTCCATCCTCTGCTGTGGTGTAAACTGTAATATCCTCAGGAGCAGTGATATAGCCGCCAGCCACGCAGTTCAGCGTACAATGCTCGAACCAGCACGTACCACCGGCATAAATGTAGTCCGTTGCGCCCTCTATGACACACTCTTTATAATAGCTACGCACGCCTTTCTTCGTGCGATGGGTGTCCTGATAGCCTGCTATCTTGCAATGGTAGAAGGTAGAACAGTCACCATCCATATGTAAGGCTAATGCCTGACCAGCGGCCTTTCCGCCTGTATTTTGAATACAGATGTCTTGCGCATAAAAGTCTGGTGCAAAGACGCCCAGAGTGGCATAGTCGCGCACATCCTTTCCACTTCCGATGTTATTCTTACCATTAGCAGCTGTAATGATAGTCTTATCCATACCTTCACCTATCAGCGAGATGCGCTTGGTAGAAGGCTTCGAGCGCTTGCCTACCTTCACCATCTCATCATAGGTGCCAGCCTTCACCATAATAGTAGCCGTCTCTCCCTCTGCCACAGCATCAACAGCAGCTTGAACGGTCGTATAGTCACCACTGCCATCCTTGCTGACAGTAAACGTTTTCTGTGCCCAGGCACTCAAAGCTATTCCTATGGTCAATAGCATCAAGATATGTCTTTTCATATACAGTTTAATTTTGGGGGTTTACTCATATAAGACGAAGCAGCAGCAGGTTTGTCACATATAAGGAACGCTTATTAAGACACTAACTCGTTGGCACGTGCCAGAGCGAGGTCGATGTGGTTGCAGATGTTCTTCTCGCCCACGATGCGTTCGAAGTGGTTGCGCTTCAGCACGCCCTCGACTTTCTCGTTGACACCGGAGAGGACGACGGTGATGCCTTCCTTCTGACTCATGAGGCACATGTTCTCGAGGTTGTGAAGTCCGGTGGAGTCGATGAAGGGCACCTTACGCATACGGATGATGCGCACCTTGGGACGACGCCCATAGCGTGCCATGATGTCCTCGAAGCGGTTGCCGGCTCCGAAGAAGTAAGGACCGTTGATCTCATAAACCTCGACATCCTTGGGGATGGTGAGGTGCTCCAGATTTCCTCGCTCCATATCGGCATCCTCGTTGAGGTCTATCTCGTTGAGAACGGCATGGACATCGGTGGTCTCAGCCATACGGCGCATGAAGAGCAGACAGGCGCAGATGAGTCCGAACTCGATGGCGATGGTGAGGTCGAAGATGATGGTGAGGAAGAAGGTCAAGAGGAGTACGGTGACGTCGCTCTTGGGATTGCGCAACATGGCGAGGAAAGAGCGCCATCCGCTCATGCCATAAGACACGACAACGAGTACACCGGCCAGACAGGCCATAGGGATGTACTGGGCCAGGGGCATGAGGAACAGGAAGATGAGCAACAGCACGACGGCATGGATGATGCCAGCCACAGGGGTGCGTCCGCCATTGTTGATATTGGTCATGGTACGGGCAATGGCTCCTGTGGCAGGGATACCACCGAAGAGGGGCGATGCGATGTTGGCAATACCCTGCCCGATAAGCTCGGTGTTGGAGTTGTGATGATCGCCAATGACACCGTCGGCAACGGTGGCAGATAGCAACGACTCGATGGCACCGAGGACGGCAATGGTGACAGCAGGACCTACGAGTCCTTTAATGGTCTCCCAAGAAATGGCCGGTACGACGGCACCTGGCAGGGTGGAATTGATGCTGAAGCGGTCGCCGATAGTCTCGATGGTGGTGACACCGGCATACTCCTTGAGCAACAGGGCTGCAATGGTCATAGCGATAATGGCGACCAGAGAGCCCGGCAAAGCCTTGAGGGGTGACAGGTGGAACTGGCGTGCCAGCATGGGCCATGAGGCGATGAGTACTACGCTGACGATGCCTACGCCTGCACTCCAGGGGTCTATAGTACCTATATTATATATATAGGCAATCCATTTCTCGATGAAGTCGCTCGGGACACTGGTCATGGTGAGTCCCAGCAAGTCTTTGATCTGCGTGGTGAAGATGGTGACGGCAATACCCGAAGTGAAGCCTACGACAATGGGGTAGGGTATGTACTTGATGATGGTGCCCAGACGGAGCACACCGAGCAGGATGAGGAACACGCCAGCCATGAGTGTGGCAATGGTGAGACCCTGAATGCCGTACTGTTGGATGATGCCATAGACAATGACGATAAAAGCACCGGTAGGACCGCCTATCTGCACCTTGGAACCACCAAAGAGCGAGATGAACAAACCTGCCACAATGGCTGTGATGATACCTTTCTCAGGCGACACGCCACTGGCAATACCGAAGGCAATGGCCAACGGAAGTGCTACGATACCCACAATGATACCGGCCATGAGGTCGGCCATGAATGTCTGTTTGTTGTAATTACGAATGGCCGAAAGCATCTTCGGCTTAAAGTCTAAAGTCTTCATTATCCTAAAAGTTTCGATTTTCAAGGTGCAAAGATATACAAAAAAAATAAGGTAGCACACATTTGTGACTACCTTATTTATACATGTAGCTGTTTTTCTTGATTTATTTCTGCTTCAGCAGGTCGCGAATCTCAGCCAACAACTCTTCCTGAGTAGGTCCGGCAGGAGCAGCGGGAGCTTCGGGCTCGGCCTTCTTGCGGTTCATCTTGTTGATAGCCTTCAGCATGAGGAAGATACAGAAGGCAACGATGATGAAATCGACGGTGTTCTGAATGAAGTTGCCATACTTCAGCACGGCAGCCTCCTCGCCCTCGCCAATCTTGAAAACCAGCGTGGTGAAGTCAATATTGCCGGTAATCATACCAACCAGAGGCATGAGCACATCGTCAACAAGGCTAGAAACGATTTTACCGAAAGCACCACCGATGATAACACCGACTGCCATGTCCATTACGTTGCCCTTCATGGCAAACTCTTTGAATTCACTGATTAATCCCATAATGTTGTTGTTTTAAAAAAGTTAATATAGAATGTTTTTGCAATCTGCATCTTACAATCTCAAGCTACAGCCCTTGACTTATGTCACTTTTCACTTTTTACTTTCCACTTTTCACTTAATTTAATACTGAAATCAGATGCAAATATAGATATTTTTTTGTAACTTTGCGCTCGGAAACAAAAAAAAGTGTCGTAAAACATCAAAAATTGATAAGAATTTAAAATTATAACCCAATTTATAATAAAGTTTATTAGTAATTATGACAAAAGTAGCAATTAACGGTTTTGGCCGTATCGGTCGCCTCGCTTTCCGTCAGATGTTCGAGGCTGAAGGTTATGAAGTAGTAGCTATCAACGACTTGACAAGTCCTAAGATGCTCGCTCACCTGCTGAAGTATGATACCGCTCAGGGTGGTTTCTGTGGCAAGATTGGTGAGAACAAGCACACTGTAGACTGCACAGACAACTCTATCATCGTTGACGGCAAGGAGATTACCATCTATGCAATTCCTAACGCTGCTGAGCTGCCTTGGGGTAAGCTGGACGTAGACGTTGTCCTGGAGTGCACAGGTTTCTATACTTCAAAGGAGAAGGCTTCTGCCCACCTGACAGCTGGTGCTAAGAAGGTTGTTATCTCTGCTCCTGCAGGAAACGATCTGCCCACCATCGTTTACAATGTAAACCACAAGACTCTGACTCCTGCTGACACCGTTATCTCTGCAGCTTCTTGTACAACAAACTGCCTGGCTCCTATGACAAAGGCCCTGAACGACTTCGCTGCTATCCAGAGCGGTATCATGACAACTGTTCACGCTTATACTGGCGACCAGATGATCCTCGACGGTCCTCAGCGCAAGGGTGACGTTCAGCGTGCACGTGCCGGTGCCCAGAACATCGTTCCTAACTCTACAGGTGCTGCCAAGGCTATCGGTCTCGTTATCCCCGAGCTGAACGGTAAGCTGATCGGTGCTGCACAGCGCGTTCCGACTCCTACAGGTTCTACCACTATCCTGCACGCTGTTGTAAAGGGTGAGGTAACTGTTGAGGATATCAATGCTGCCATGAAGGCTGCTGCCAACGAGTCGTTCGGCTATACAGAGGAGAAGCTCGTTTCTTCAGACATCATCGGTATGAAGTACGGTTCACTCTTCGACGCTAACCAGACCATGGTTTCTAAGATTGGTGATGGCAACTCACTCGTTCAGGTTGTTGCATGGTATGACAATGAGAACTCTTACACTTCTCAGATGGTTCGCACCATCAAGTACCTCGCTGAGCTGAAATAATACTCTTAGAAGATAAAAAAAAGGCCGTCAGATTTTGTCTGATGGCTTTTTTTTTATATATTTGCACCGACTTTACATAATAACGCCCGATGATAGTTACGAATTTGGAATAAACATTATTGTTATCTTAACCAATAAAACTGAAGATTATGGCATTTACAGAAACAACGACAGTGGGCTATGGCTCACGAGTAGGAAACTCATTCAAGGCTATCGGCAGTGGCTTGCTGCTTTTCGTGATTGGTACTGCACTTCTTTGGTGGAACGAAGGCCGTGCTGTGAAGACTGAGAAAATGCTCGACGAGGCGGGAAGCGCCTATGTGGAAATGGAGAATCCTAACAAGAAGGATGCCTCGCTTGAGGGCGAGCTGATCTGCGGAACGGCTATGGCGACTACCGAAGATTCACTCTGCGATGCACAGTTCGGTATCGGTGCCAAGGCTATTGCTATCAGGCGTACAGTGGAGTACTATCAGTGGGTGGAGCATGCCCAGGAGAAGCGTGAGGACAAGTTGGGCGGCAAGGAAGAGATCACCACCACCTATACCTATACCAAAGAGTGGGTGAGACGACCGGTGGAGTCGGCTCAGTTCAAGGATCCTGCTTACCAGAAGAAAAACATGGTGCTGACCACCGTTGATGACCAGGAGCAGTGGGCAGAGAACGTGTCATGGGGTGCCTATCAGCTGACGGAGTCGCTCATTCACAGCATCTCATCAAGCGAGGGCATGGAGCTTGCGCTCAGCGAGGACTTGCTGAAGCAGTTTGACAAGAGCACCCAGACGGCATACGAGCGTTTCTATGGCGTGCAGAAGAAAAACCAGCAGCCTACCCAGCAGCCCGCCCAGCAGCAGGCAATACCTGACTCTATACGAGCCCTGCTTTCTGATTCTGCCAAGGCGGTGCTTGACTCATTGCAGGCCGTCAATGACTCGATCAACAGGCAGATGGAGAATGCGGAGAACAAGAAAGACCTGGAGTATGTCCATCAGGCCAGCAATGTGCTCTACTTTGGCCGCGTGCCTGGCTCGCCTGAAGTGGGGGATGTGCGCGTGTGCTTTGAGAAAATCGTACCGGCAAAGGTAACGGTGATGGCTGTTGTCGACGGCGACAGTTTCAAGCCTTTTAAGGCCAAGAACGGCAAGCGCTTCCAGACGCTCGTGATGGGCAAGAAGAGCGGCGACGAGATCATCGAAGCCGAGAAGGAGGCCAACACGATGATTCTCTGGTTCCTCCGTATCGTTGGTGTGTTGATGGTTATCGGCGGACTTAAGGGTATCTTCGGCTTCCTCTCGATGATACTCAAGGTTGTGCCCTTCGTGGCTAACATTGTCGGCTGGGGCATTGGAGTGGTTTGTACGGTTATCGGCATTGCCTGGTCGCTCATCGTCATTGCCATTGCATGGCTCTTCTACCGCCCGCTGCTGGGCATCAGCCTCTTAGTGCTTGCAGGCTTCCTGATCTGGGTGTTCGCCTTCAAGGGCAAGGACAAGCTGAAAGAGATGGCCTCTGGCATGAAAAAGGATAAGCAGTTGAATCCTGTACTAGAAAAATAAGAAGACAATGAAAAAACTATTATCAATCATGGCCCTGTGTCTGTGTGCTCTGGTGGGCATGCAGGCACAGAGTATCCAGGATGGTTCGAAGTGGTGGGACGGTATGGTGCTCTATACCGCTTCCGTGAACGAGACGTATGGATCAGTTGAGATGAACGGTATCTGGGCGCATCCGGGAAGTTTCAAGTTCAAACTCTCGAAAGTGATGGACAAGCAGGGAAAATATGTGCTCGCTGCAGATGCTCCCGATGCTATTCTCCCTGTGCGTGGCGAGTTAGGGTGGAATGTGGATTATATCCGTCAGGAAGGCATGAACTTCCTTGCCATCCGTAAGCCCAACGGCGATGTCTGTCATACGCTGGTGCTGACACCCGACAATGTGGAGAACTGCTCCGCTCAAGAGAAGTGGGCAGAGAGTCAGCCGGTGAGCGACATTATCACAGGCATGCTGCTCAACCCGACCTATCTGGGTCAGTTCCCGAAGGCTCAGCTGCGCCTGATGCGTAATGAGATCCTGGCCCGTCGTGGATGGAAATTCCAGTCGCAAGACCTGAAGGATTATTTTGGTAAGCAGTCGTGGTATAAGCCTGTGACCAACAATAATACCATCAGGCTCAATATCATCGAGCAGACCAACCTGCAGCTTATTAAGAGTGAGGAGGCTGTGCCTGAGAGAGACAGAATCAATAGCGAGAAATTCGCAAACCTGCCAGGCCGCAGTCCTGTGGCCGAAGACTTCCCCGGTGGGTTGGCTGATGACGGTCGCGGACCTGATGAGATCGATGGTGAGCAGGTATGGACCGTTACCACCGAGGCTGAGTTCCTGGGGGCTCTGGGTAGTAACTGTACAATTCTCATCGGCGACGACGTGCACCTGAACCTTTCGCGTGTTCTGGAGGACGATATGTTCTTCAAGAAAGTTCCTGGTCGCCGCTGGTCATCAGATGCTACTACCATCATCTCGAAGGAGCCGCTGGTGGTCAGCGAGGATGTGTTCGATGGCAGGCAGTTGACGCTCGTCAACTTCAGCAACCTTATTATAAAAGGCGGCAAGAACTCCAGTATCGAGGTGGATCCGCGCTATGCCTACTGCCTCAATTTCCTGAACTGCGACCACTGCGAGGTGCAGAATCTGACTATTGGCCACACGGAACTGGGTAATTGTTCGGGTGGTGTCATCGGTGTTAGGGGCGGACAGAAAAACGTTGTGAAAGACTGCGACCTCTACGGTTGCGGCACCTACGGCATAGACCTGATTGAGACGACTGACTTCGGCCTGATGGACTCCAACGTCCACGACTGTACATACGGCATCATCCAGATGCGCAGTTGCATGGCGGTTAGGTTCGACAGGTGTGACTTCTTCCATAACCGTGAGTACGATCTGGTTGAGGCCTGGGGCTGCGAGGGTGTCTCGTTTCAGGACTGCCGCTTCTATGCCAACTGGGGTGATGCCAAACTGTTCAATCTCGACAACACATTCTATCTGTCGGGCTGCAAGATCTATCATCCCACGGAGAATCTCGGCTCCATCGATATGGCGGATCAGTCGGGCAAGAAGAACCTCTTTCACCCGAATCCCCTCGACACGAGCATCATGTCACGCGGACTCGGACCCAAGAATTGAAGAAATAAAAAATTGAAGAAATGATGAAGAAACTAATAACTATCGCCCTTCTGGCCTTTATCGGCCAGACGGCAAGTGCGCAGTTCGGCAATCTCCTGAACAGAGTGAAGAGCTCTGCCAAAAGTAGTGTGGAGAATGCTATAGTAAACGAGGCTAACAAAGCCGGAAGGGATGCCGTAAAGGCTACTAAGGACAAGATGAAGAATGCCAGGAAAGGCAAGGCAGAGGAGACGACCTGGACCTACGGTGAGCACACCTATACGATGAAGGGCAACCTGACCGCCGACAAATATAAGAAGGACGGCTTCGGCGAGGTGACGTTCACCAACATCCCTTCTGACTATGACGAGTTTGAAGCACTCTATACTGAGTTCCTTGGAAGTACGCCTCACGGTGTGGCAGCGATGATGCCCATGGCGATGGAGATGTATGCCCGCGACCGTGAGGTGGGCAAGAAGTGTATCGAACTGATTTGCTATAAGAGCAATGTGAGTTCGGTGATTCCCCGCCTGAAAGACAAGTTCGGGGCTGCACCTGATGACAGTTACGGCCAGCGCTATCTGCCTGCCGCCGTGCTGAAGGGAGCCACGGCCCAGAATGCCTACACGCCCCAGCGGCCCTACACGGTAGAGATGGAGGCCAGCGTGAACAAGCATCAGGAACTGCAGATCGTGGGCAGCGGCACCGTGATGTATATATATAATAGGTGGCGGATGGGACACCCATCAGCGCAGTGTCGAATTGATCCGTGAACCTGGGCATCTGCAGTATCAGGTGTTCAACTGTCCGTCGCTCTATACTGGCTGTCGTCAGATCCAAGGCGAATGGGGAGGGCTGGAGTGAACAACTTCGGCAACGCATACGACCGGGACTACTTCCGCTGCGTCATCAGCGACGGACTGAAGACCCGCGAGAAACCAAATGAAAATCTTTCAGATTATGCAGAATAAACTATTATCATTCGTATTACTCCTGACAGGCTGCTTGTCTGTGAGTACTGTCTTGGCTCAGGACCCTTCTGGCCTCGTGGATATCGAGAAGGGCTGGAATACCAAGACCATTAACAATGTAGCAAACGGCAGTTTCGGCGTCATGCTGGAGCGCTTCGACCAGACGTGGCC
>ODAI013362164.1_pt1 | contig 33106 bp, 29 predicted proteins | sample 1539321 | NCBI WGS metagenome assembly ODAI01 (sample SAMN02144231, study PRJEB22623) | gut metagenome | biome: sheep rumen | host: Ovis aries | place: New Zealand
ATCTACCTTTTTGCCCCTCATAATGTTAACATTAAGGCAATGGTAGACAGGGCCACAGAGGCCGGCAAACCGTCCATAAAGGAAAGTCCGTGGAAATAATCAGTTCCACTTATAGATAATTCAGTAAGATAATTCATGAGGAAAGGTGAGGTACAGACACTATGATAATGCCGATTGATATTGATAAGAAAGAATTCAGCCGCGATAAGAAAGGTTATAATTCCAGAGAGGTAGACGAGTTTCTGGACATTATTGTAGCAGACTATGAGAAGGTGCTTAACGACAACAGATCGATGGCACATAAGATCAAAGCTCTCGAGAAGCAGCTCGAAGAGGCTCAGAAAGACGACAACGCAATGGTAGAGACTCTTGAGACAGCAAAGAAGCTTATGGCAGACATCTCTGCAAGCGCAGAGAGAAGAGCTGAGCTCATGATGAGAGATGCTGAGCTCGAGGCTGAGAACATGCTCCTTGAAGCAAAGGTAAACGTCAGAAAGCTCAATGATGAGCACGACATCCTCAGCGCAAAGGTAAGAAGACTTAAGGACAACTTCCGCAAGATGCTTCAGACAGAGCTGGAGCGCCTCGACGGAGATGACTTTGACATAATCAGAGATCTTTCAGATGCAGTAGACATCCCTGCTCAGGAAGCTCCTGCAGCTGATTCGATCAGCAAGGCTCCTACAATCGTTATGGACAGAGTAGAGAGCGATGCGCCTGTTGCAGCAGACTTCAGTGTTCCTGTAACAGATCTTGAGCACGCTACAGTATCCGATCTCTCAGACGGACTCAAGGCTATCGCAGAGGATGCTTCGGCAATCGACAACACAATCATCCTCAAGTAATCTTTTCAGGCAAAACAAAACGCCTTGCCGCTTGCGGCAGGGGGTTTTATTATGCTCATTTTTACCGGAATGCCGGGCGGCAGATGCTACTCGTAATCGTAGTTGCCCAGTTTATCTTCGCTTCCTTCATTTACATAATCACAAATAGCAACGTAAGTCTCGTGTGAGATCACATGTTCGATTTTACATGCGTCTTCTTCGGCCTGCTCCTGACTGACTCCAAGCTTCAGAAGAAATGCTGTCAGAGCTTTATGCCTTTCGTAGATGCGCTTCGCGATTTTGTATCCTGCAGGAGCCAGCGTGATTGGTCCGTTAGCGTTCATGTTGATGTAACCGCTCTCCCTGAGGCGCTTTACCGCATATGAAACACTTGGTTTTGTAACTCCCAGGTACCGTGCGATATCTATAGATCTTATATATCCGTGTTCTTCCTGAAGCACGAGCATAGCCTCAAGATAATCTTCTGCAGACTGCTGGATTTTCATATCCGTTTCTCCTTACTGACAGAATAACTAATATGCACTTAACAATAACACATTTATGCTGGATATTCAATCGACAAAAGGTTGACATTTTCGGCGGAAAAAACACGCATAATTGTTCGATTTAAGATGCAAGATTCCGAAGGATGTGTTAATATTACATCGTTGAGTAGATGGACAGAACTGTCCTTTCAAGAGAAAAACAACATTCCAAAAAGGAGGAAAGTATTATGGCTAAATGGGTATGCAGTGTATGCGGTTATGTTCACGAGGGAGACACACCTCCTGAAAAGTGCCCTGTATGCAAGGTTCCTGCAGAAAAGTTCATCAAGCAGGATGAGGAGATGACATGGGCTGCTGAGCACATCGTAGGAGTAGCTCAGGGTGTTGATCCTGAAATCATCGCTGATCTCAGAGCAAACTTCGAGGGCGAGTGCTCCGAGGTTGGTATGTATCTGGCTATGTCAAGAGTCGCTTTCAGAGAGGGATATCCTGAAATCGGCGAGTACTGGAAGACAGCTGCATTCGAAGAAGCAGAGCATGCTGCAAAGTTTGCAGAGCTTCTCGGTGAGGTACTGACAGACAGCACAAAGAAGAACCTCGAGATGAGAGTAGAGGCAGAGAACGGCGCTACACTCGGAAAGACAATGCTCGCTAAGAAGGCAAAAGAGCAGGGACTCGACGCTATCCACGACACAGTTCACGAGATGGCAAGAGACGAGGCTAGACACGGCAAGGCATTTGCTGGACTTCTGAAGAGATACTTCGGCTAAAAGCTTGTCTTTTTCGCCCACAGCTTTGTCAGCTGCGCTTTGTAAATAAGCTAAGCCTTGAAAATCAAGTACTTTGGGGAGAAGGAATTGTCCTTCTCCTCTTTTTTATGGCACCTTTTCCAATTAAGTAAGGGATGTATCAGCAGAGTGAGTCTTCTGTTTCAATAAGCAACGCCTTGTTTACCCGGTGCCAATCGGTTATCATTGCAATCGGAGGATATAGAAATGTACAAGCTTCACAAGGTTAAAGATATAGATATAATCGGCGTTCAGATCGATTTCGGAGCGTCGCAGAAGGGCGTTGCAATGGGACCTCTCGCCATACGATATGCGGGTGTAAGAGAAGACCTTCGCAGAATGGGATACACTGTTTGCGACAAGGGCGATATCATACCCCCGCCAGACGGCATGAGCCTTCGCCACATGATACGCTATGAGCAGGTGAATGCTACAAACAAGCAGCTCTACGATGCTGTAAGCGACATCTTAAGAGAGGATCACTTTCCACTGGTTCTGGGCGGAGATCACAGCATAGCGGCAGGAAGTGTCTCTGCTGTTGCCAAGCATTACGAACCTCAGGGTGAGATTGGCGTTATATGGATAGATGCTCACGGCGACTGGAATGACGACAAATCCACGCTCAGTGGCAATATGCATGGAATGCCTTACTCGGCTGTTTGCGGATGGGGACCTGCGAGCATGGTGGACTTCGGTCAAAAGCCTCACTACGTGCCAACCGCTCATTGCGTACAGGTGGGCGGACACGACTTCGATGAGCCTGAGGCTGCCCGTATGAAGGAGGCCGGCATGAATGTCTTCCCTATGGGAGACATTGACAGACGAGGCATGTACGAGGTAATGAAAGATGCCATAAGGATCGCCGGTGAAGGCACTGTAGGCATACACCTGAGCTTCGATGTTGATGCCATCACACCAGAATACGCACCGGGCACGGGAACACCGGTGCCAAACGGCATTACCGCCAGGGAAGCTTTCCTTGCAGTAGAAATGCTGGCGGACTCAGGCAAGCTGCTGTCGATGGATCTGGTGGAGGTAAACCCGATACTCGACGAGCGCAACAAGACCGGGCAGCTCGCATCCGACCTGATACAGCTCGCACTGGGAAAGAAATTCTATTAGATCCTTCTGAAGGTTGATCCGCCTCGTGAACTGTATGGTGGCTGAGCTTTTGTTTTGCTGAAGTTTTGAAGGGCTGGAAGCACGATAAGGGAAGAAGGTTCCCTTTAAAAAACACAAAAAGCCACAACAATATATTGACACTAATTACGGGTGAGGCTACAATATATAGTGTTCCGCAAAGAACACTATTTTTACGCTCTAAAACAGAAAAAACGTTTCTTCTCAGGCTCCTCCGGCCTGAGATTCCATATATAACTTTAATAATAATAATCTGAAAATATAAATATCTAACGGAGAAACAATCATGAAAAGCATTATCAAAAGAGACGGCAAGGAAGCGCCGTTTGACGAGTCTAAGATCTTTAACGCTATATATGCTGCCAATAAAGCAGTAGAAGGCGAAAAGATGACGAGCATCGACTATACATATCTTACAAAGAAGGTAGTTGAACAGCTCGACGGCGAAACATGCACAGTAGAGCAGGTGCAGGATATAGTCGAAGCCATGCTCATCAAGTATGACTGGGAGAAGACCGCCAAGGCATACATCCTCTACCGTGCTGAGCACGCAAAGATCCGTGAAGCTGAGTCGGATCTTATGAACATCTATAACGAGCTTACTTATTCCTACTCGAAGGATGCAGACATTAAGAGAGAGAATGCGAACATCGATGGTGATACATCGATGGGTACAATGCTCAAGTACGGTTCGGAAGGCGCTAAGTACTTTGTAGACAACTACGTACTCCCAAAGGATATTGCAAAAGCTCATATCAATGGTGACATCCATATCCACGATAAGGATTTCTACATGCTCACCGAAACATGCTGCCAGATCGATCTTATTAAGCTTTTCAAGGACGGTTTCTGCACAGGTCATGGCTACCTCAGAGAGCCTCAGTCGATCATGAGCTATGCCTCCCTGGCATGCATCGCGATTCAGGCCAACCAGAACGAGATGCATGGTGGCCAGTCGGTTCCGAACTTCGACTATTCGATGGCACCTGGCGTTGCCAGAACATATATAAAGGAGTACTTCTCTGCTCTTACAGAGATTCTCGCTGCAAAGCTCGACCTTCCATATTCTGATGCAAAGGCTCTTGCAGAGAAGATCAAGGCAGAAGCTCCTGCTCCAACACTTGCAACAAACGGTTCTTATGGTGAGATCCTCGGCGAGTGGTTCGACAAGGCAGGATGGGCAGGCGGCCTCACAAGAGAGCAGATGGTAAGATGCAGCAATCAGGCTACTGAGGCAGCATGGGCAAGAACAGACAAGATGACCTACCAGGCAATGGAGGCTCTTATCCATAACCTCAACACCATGAACTCCAGAGCAGGCGCACAGGTACCGTTCAGCTCGGTAAACTTCGGAACAGACACAACACCTGAAGGCCGCATGGTAATCAAGAACTTCCTGCTTGCTACAGAAGCGGGCCTTGGAAACGGCGAAACACCTATTTTCCCGGTATCCATCTTCAAGGTAAAGGAAGGCATCAATTTCAATGAAGGGGACCCTAACTATGATCTCTTCAAGCTGGCCGTAAGATGCAGTGCAAAGAGACTGTTCCCTAACTTCAGCTTCCTGGATGCTCCTTTCAACAAGAAGTTCTACAAAAAAGGCGACTACAACACAGAGGTTGCATACATGGGATGCCGTACAAGAGTAATGGCTAACAACTATGACCCTACAAAGGCTGTAGTATGCGGAAGAGGAAACCTCAGCTTCACATCGATCAACCTGCCTAGACTTGCGATCGAAGCAAACAGAGATTTTGATGTATTTTACAAAAAGCTCGATAACATGATGGAACTCGTTTCCAGACAGCTGCTCCACAGATTTAAGATCCAGTGCAGCAAGAAGGGCCGCAACTATCCGTTCCTGATGGGACAGGGAATCTGGATCGATTCCGACGACCTCGGACCAGATGACAGCGTTGCAGAGATCCTCAAGAACGGAACACTTTCGATCGGATTCATCGGACTCGCAGAGACAATGAAGGCTCTGACCGGAAAGCATCACGGTGAGGATGAGAGAGCAAGAGAGCAGGCTTTCGAGATCATCAAGCACATGAGAGCGTTCTGCGATAAGAAGAGCGCAGAGACAGGCCTCAACTTCACACTGCTGGCTACACCGGCTGAAGGTTTGTCCGGAAGATTTGTAAAGATCGACAGAGAAAAGTACGGCAAGCTGCCTGGCATTACAGACAGAGATTACTATACAAACTCGTTCCATGTTCCTGTGTACTATCCGATCGGAGCGTTCGAGAAGATTGCCATCGAGGCACCTTACCACGAACTTACAAACGCAGGTCACATCAGCTATGTTGAACTCGACGGAGACACAGCGAAGAACCCTGAAGCTTTCGAATCCGTGATCAGATTCATGAAGGAAGCAGGAGTAGGCTACGGATCGGTCAACCATCCTGTAGACAGAGACCCTGTATGCGGATACACCGGAGTTATTGATGATGTATGCCCAAGATGCGGCAGACGCGAGGGCGAGCCGGTTACGATCGAAAGACTGAATGAGCTTCGCATGAGATACCCAAGCGTACCGGTTCCATGTGACTGCATTCATTAAGCAGATACAGACCAGTCGTCAGAGGGTTTTTCCACAGGGTTATCCACAAGTTTATCCACAAGATGATGTGGTACACTTTAAAAGATACAACAATATACATTAATATTGCTTTACAAATATCTGCGCAAAGAATAAAATGACTGCGTACGAATAAAGAAGAACTCAGAAAGAACATCAAAGAAAACAGCGTAAGGAGGTGCTGACATGAATAACAACGTAGTAAAGAATGTAAACGGTCAGGTTGGTGAAGGAGTAGGATTCGAGAGAATCAGAAGAATCACAGGTTATCTCGTCGGCACACTCGACAGATTCAACAACGGCAAGAGAGCCGAGGTACAGGACAGAGTTAAGCACGGACTTAGCCACAACTAACAGACCATCTAGAATCAAATGGCCGCCTGAACCGGGATAAGGTGGGCGGCTATTTTTGTGAAAGAAGAGGAATAAAAAATGGATGGTACGGACAAAAATAATGTTATCAGAGTCTGCGGAATAGAGCCGGAGTCCATAGTAGACGGCCCTGGCTTCAGATATGTGCTTTTCGTTCAGGGGTGTCCGCATCACTGCCACGGCTGCCACAATCCGGAGTCCTGGGCGTTTGATGCCGGCTGTGACATGACAGTAGATGAGATCTTTGACGAGATCAAGTCAAAGAAGGGACTGCGTGGAGTAACCTTTTCGGGGGGAGAGCCTTTTGAGCAGGCACCTGCGCTGCTGGAGCTTGCAAAAAAAATAAAGGAAGCAGGGCTGACTCTTATGAGCTACAGCGGCTACACACTTGAGGAGCTCGAGGCAAGGCACGATCCCGCAACTGATGATCTTCTGGGAATGTTAGACATGCTGGTAGACGGAAGGTATGATGAAAAACTCCGCAATCTGACGCTCATATACTGCGGCTCAGAGAACCAGAGAGTCATAGATATGAATAAGACGCGTAAGGTGAGAGCTGAAGGCGATACCGGCATGGTTGTTCCTTACAAGTCAGGCTTTGATTTTGAGATAAAGATTTAGTAACGGAGACGCTTCAGCATGAAACTGGAACTTGTGGCAACTGCCACCTTCGGCCTTGAGGCAGTCGTAAGGCGCGAGATCGAAGCGCTGGGATACAAAATAATAAAGACAGAAGACGGTCGTGTCACATATATGGGTGACGAGAAAGCCATAGTCAGATCAAACCTGTGGCTCAGGAGCGCTGACAGAGTCTATGTGCGCATGGGAGAGTTCAAGGCAACAGAGTTTGAGGAGCTCTTCCAGCAGACCAAGGCTCTGGAGTGGGAGAGCATAATTCCGCTTGACGGAGTCTTTCCTGTAGTCGGGGGCTCGGTCAAATCGGTTCTTCACAGCGTACCGGCCTGTCAGAAAATAATAAAAAAGGCAGTCTCGGTGAGGCTGTCAGAGTTTTATTGCAGAGATATGATGCCTGAGACCGGCGCCGAGTACCGGATCAGGTTCATTGCTCATAAGGACAGCTTTCTGCTGCTTTTAGATACAAGCGGCGCCGGTCTGCATAAAAGAGGGTACAGAGTGCGCGATGTAGCAGCGCCTATGAAAGAGACACTGGCCGCAGCACTCGTGCAGCTCAGTTTTTACAGAGCGGACAAAGTGCTTGTGGATCCGTGCTGCGGCTCGGGCACCATTCCTATCGAGGCAGCTCTCATTGCGCGCAACATAGCACCTGGCCTCAACAGGTCTTTTGCATCTGAAGGATGGGATATTATACCCGGTAATGTCTGGAAAGAAGCGCGCAAAGAAGCCTTTGCCGCTGCTGATTTTGATTCTGATCTGAACATTACAGGCCTCGACATCGACAGGCGAGCTGTCAGGGCCGCCGGTGAAAATGCGGATGAAGCAGGTGTGATTGATGATATAGACTTTGCCTGCGTCGATATGACAAAATGGATGCCGGGAGACGGGATACCGAAGGGTGCGTCACGCGACGAGTATGGCGTTGTAATCTCTAACCTCCCATATGGTGTCAGGATAGGAGACCGCAAGGCAAATCAGAAAATATATGAACAGCTTGGCGGGCTTATGAAGGAATGTCCTAACTGGTCGTTCTTCCTTATAACGTCAGATAAGGAATTCGAGAAAGAGATAGCTAAGATCACAGGCCGCAGGGCTGATCGCAGGCGAAAGCTGTATAACGGTACCATAGAGACACAGTTCTATCAGTATCATGGCGCGAGACCGCCTAAAGCTTCGTCCTGAGCTCTATCGGGATTGCTGCAGAATTATGGTATAATCTAAGCGACTGGTACACCACTGACATAAGAGAGTGATTATTCAGGGGGAATGTATGGTTAAGAAAGACTTTTATTATCCGTCTGCTGACGGCAAAACAAGAATACACGCCATAAGCTGGGAGCCGACAGGCAAGCCGAAAGCGATTGTACAGATAATCCACGGCATGGTCGAGTTTATTGACAGATACGATGAATTCGCAAGGTATCTTGTTGAACACGATTTTCTGGTCTGCGGCGAGGATCATCTGGGTCACGGAGAGTCCGTAATCTCTGACGAATACCACGGATTCTTCGGGAAAGACGGAAATGCCTGGGTAATATCCGACATTCACAAGCTGAGGAATATAATGCAGAAGGAGTATCCGGATATTCCTTATCTGATGCTTGGTCACAGCATGGGGTCATTCCTGGTGAGGCAGTACATTGTTGAGCACAACGCAGAATATGCCAAAGGCCTTGCCGGAGTGGTGGTTATGGGTACAGGCTGGCAGCCGAATGCCGTGCTACGCGCGGGCAGAGCTATAGCCCGCATGATGGGAACAGGCAAAGTAGGCAAAAGGGCCAAACTTATTGACAACATGAGCTTTGGCTCATACCTCAAGAGAATAGATAACCCAAGGACTATCAGTGACTGGCTCACCAAGGATAACGATATTGTAGACAAATACAGGGCAACACCGTGGTGCACGTTCAACTTTACACCGAACGCGTATTACCACATGTTCAGCGGAATGCTCAAAGCTCACAATACAAAACTGATGCATAATCTGCCGGAGGGCATGCCGCTTCTTCTCACTTCCGGTGCAGAGGATCCTGTAGGCAACTGGGGAGAAGGAGTCCGCAAGGCATATATGGTTTACCTCGAGAACTCCCCATGCAAGGTAGATATCCGTCTGTATGAAGATGACAGGCACGAGATCCTGAACGAAACAGACCGCGAGGATGTGTTCAGGGATCTCAGAGCGTTTTTCGACAACTGCCTCGGCGAATACGAGGAGACTTACGGTGTTCTGCCGGTTAAAGATAATTAATGCAATACAGTATAGAACTTGTACTGAGAATCATAATTGCAATAGTATGCGCTGCCGTTTTTGGAAACGGCAGTGTTGTTGCGTTCAATCGCATTAAACCGCGCTGGTTCGAGGACTATGATGACGATCAGTCCGGAGCTGTGCCCGGAGAGCCGCGGAAGGTGCTTCCTCCTAAACTTCTCGAGGCAGACAATGCCGGCAGACAGAGAATACCGAGCAGCCCCTGGAAGTACGCGTTCACAGGGTATTTTGCGATCACTGGCATTTACCTTGCGGTAAGAGGCGGAAACATCACGTATGAGGTGTCGGTACTCTGTGTACTTTTCATAGTTCTGGAGATGGCGATAGCTGATCAGATGTACAGGGTAGTACCAGATGAGTTCAGCGTAATGCTCGCTATATCTGCAGCGGCTTTTGTACAATACCATGAGAAATGGTGGGAGCCTGCTGCCGGAGCAGCTCTGGGACTCGGCATATCACTTGCGGCTCTGCTGCTTGGTCTGCTTCTCTTTAAAACAGAAAGCATAGGCGGGGCAAACATAAAGTTTTTCACCTGCATGGGACTTGTGACAGGAAGGACCGGAACAGCGATTATTTTTGTACTAACCACGCTGCTGTTTGCAGTCCACTCAGCAGTGCTCATTGCCACAGGAAAAGGCAGCATAAAAGACAGAAACCCAATGCTCCCGTCGGCATGCGCTGCAGTAACCATATATTTCCTTTTCCTGTTCAACACAGGAGACACTATCTTGCTGAATCTGTTTTAAGCGCAGGGACTTTTTATGGGTGTGAACGTACTTATAAAAATCGAATACGATGGTACTGACTTCAGCGGCTGGCAGATACAGCCAAATGTGAGGACTGTTCAGGGCGAGATCGAGCATGTGCTTAAATATATTGCCGGAGAGGACGTGCATATTCACGGCACCAGCCGGACTGACGCAGGCGTGCACGCACTTGGGCAATGCGCAACTTTTGAATGGAATTCAAACATGCCTGTTGAGAAGCTGCCTGAGGTGATGAACCGCAGGTTCGGTGCAGGCGGAGAAGGGCGCAGCGGCGCCCCGGGAGATATCCGGATCACATCAGCAGAAGTAATGCCTGATGAATTCCACGCCAGATACTCCTGCAAGGGAAAAACATACAGATATGTCATAGACAAAACCGGTGACATATTCGAAAGACACCGCGCGTTTCAGTACCCTGGAGCGTCAGAGCTCAACACGGATGCCATGCGCGAGGCCGCAGCCCATATAGTAGGCACACACGACTTCAAGTGCTTTGAGACATCAGGCGGCACTCCGAGGGAAACGACAGTGAGGACGGTCAGCAGACTGGACATCTCAGAAGATGAAAACTCCATAGTGGCGGAGATTACAGGAGACGGGTTCCTGTATAATATGGTAAGGATAATCATCGGAACGCTCGTGGAAGTAGGTGCGGGCAAAAGGAGCAGCAGCGACCTTCCGGGAATAATAGAAAGCAAAAGCAGGGCGAACGCCGGCTTCACGGCGCCGCCGCAGGGACTATACCTGAAAGAGATATATTTTGAATAGGTAACGCCAGTGTATAAGGTACGTATAGACAAATTTGAAGGGCCGTTTGACCTCCTCATATACCTCCTCGAGAATGCGAGGATGGATATATATGACATAAAGGTCGCAGAGATAACAGAGCAGTATATCGGCTATCTTAAGGAGATGGAAGAACTCAACGTAGAGGTCGATACTGAATTTATCGTGCTCGCTGCAGTTCTGATCCGCCTCAAATCGAGAATGCTGCTTCCGAGGATCAACGAAGCAGGAGAGATTGAGATCATTGAGGATCCAAGGATCGAGCTCAGGGGACGGCTGATCGAATACATGCGCATAAAGAAGGCAGCCGAGATGTTCATGGCTGCAGAAGAATACAATCTCGCGGTGCACGAGAAGCCTGCCGAAGACATGTCGGAATATCTGGATAACCCGGATGAGATCCTTCAGGTAAGCGATGAGCAGATGGTGAACGCTTTCATCATGTTCCTGACCCGAAAAAAGAAGGTAGAGGATGTCACAAGGCGCTACAGCCGTATCCGCCGCCGCAAGGAGACCATAGAATCACGGATAAGCGAGATGACCGAGCTCCTTGAGAAAAAGTTCAGTGAAGGAAACGGCAGGGTGCTCTTCAACGAACTTCTGCCGGAAAAGCCGGACCGGTATGACATAACGCTCAGCTTCATGTCGCTGCTCTCCATGATAAAGAACCAGGGGTATGATGCAGAACAGTCTGAGATTTTCGGCGATATAAAAGTGAGCAAGAGGGAGGCTGCAGATGTACAGCAATAAAACTATGAAATCCGCTCTCGAGACCATGATGTTCATGTGGGGAGAGCCGCTCGAGGTTAAGGACGCGGCAGAGGTGCTCGAAGCCGATAAAAATGTAATAAGAGGACTTTTCAGAGAGCTTCAGACAGAATACGAACATGAAGGCAGAGGCATAAGGATAAGGGAAGTCGATGACGCCTTCGGCTTTGTAACTCTGGCAGAAAACGACCTGTTCCTGAAAAAGCTCTGCACTCCTGTAAGGGTAAGAAGGCTGTCACAGGCAGCACTCGAGGTGCTTGCCATAATAGCCTACCGCCAGCCGGTCACCAGATCTGAGATAGACTCAATAAGAGGCATTAAAAGCGAGAGGGTAATAGACGGACTCATAGACAAGGGCCTGATAGAGATCTCCGGCAGGTCGGAAGGTGTCGGCAGACCGCTTATATACGCTACAACAAAAGAGTTCCTCAAGAAGTTCGGATTCACATCTCTCAAGGATCTCCCAGAGGTACCTGAGTATGAAGAGATGAGACGCGAGCGCGAGGAAGAAGGATTCGGTCAGATATCGATAGATTTTGAGGATAAGGAATGAGAATAAACCAGTATATAGCTGCTTCGGGGGTCACAAGCCGCCGCAAGGCAGATGAATTGATAGAAGACGGCAGAGTTAAGGTAAACGGTGCTATACTCAATTCGCCCGGGTATCATGTGGAAGACGGCGATGTAGTAGAGGTAGACGGAGTACGCATAACTCCGGCAGAGCGCAAGGTTTACTACCTGCTCAATAAGCCTGCAGGCTATGTAACATCAACTGCAGACAAAGATGGCAGGCCACTTGTTACAGATCTTGTTCCGGATGAAGTGAGAGTATTTCCTGTAGGAAGGCTTGATTACAATACAACAGGCCTGCTGATACTTACAAACGACGGAGATCTTGCAAACGCCCTCATGCATCCGTCAAAGGAATTCAACAAAAAGTACCTCGTAAGAGCACAGGGCATAGTTACGCGCAGCGAAGCTGCCAGGCTTGCGGCGGGGATAGATATAGGAGGCTTCGTTACGTCTACGGCTGAAGTTGATCTCATAAGGCACGACAGAAACTCAACACTCGCCGAGATAACCATACACGAGGGCAAGAACCGACAGGTGAGAAGGATGTTCAAGGCAATCGGGCATCCGGTGCTGGAGCTCTGCCGCACAGGCCTCGGAGACCTTACAATAGGAAGGCTTGCAATAGGACAGTGCCGCAAGCTCAGCCCTGCCGAGGTCGAAAGTCTCAGAAGGGCAGTAAAGTAAGTAAAAAAAGAATATAAAAAGAGGGTTAGAAATATCCTTTCCTGGCGCGCTCTCGCTCTGCCTCGCTCGCAGCGGACGACCCGTTGCAGGAAATTTCTAACCCTCTTTTATTTAAGATTCTGTATCATCGGGCATAGGGACCTTATTTAAAGATCCTGCACCTCTGTTATATCGGACATCAGGTCCTTATCTTTGCCGCCTTTGATGTACGCTTCGATTATGTCTACTGCGCCTTCAACTCCTGCACGGCTTGTGTTGATCAGAAGATCGTACTCATCACGGCCGCCCCATTTGTTGTCGGTATAGAACTCGTAATACCTGCGGCGCTGCTTATCTATATGCTTTACCTGCTTCTCAACAGTCGGGCGATCGAAGAGGTTCTCAGGCTCTGCTGTGTTATGGATCTGGAGTTTTCTTCTGACTCTATCCTCAAACGGTGCGAAGATGAAGATGCTGACATGGCGCTCATCTGAGAGGATGTAATCGGCTGCGCGTCCTACTATTACGCAGCTGCCTTCAGAAGCTATCTCACGTATAATATTGAACTCTTCTTCCTGTACCTTTGCGAAAGGTGATGTCTGGAAAGCGTCAAATCCTGAAAACATGCTGCTGAAGGAATAATCAGGAGCTTTCTCATCGTTATCGCGTACGTATTCTGTGTTGTAACCTGTAGACTCTGCCGCTCTGGCGATGATCTCTTCATCATAGAAAGGGACGCCGAGCCTTTCCGCAAGGCGCTTTGCGACTTCGTGACCGCCGCTTCCGAATTCTCTGTCTATAGTTACGATGACCTTGTCACTCATTTTGATCCTCCTTTAAGATGTGCTGCCCTTATTTTACCACGCAATCTCACTTTTGAGAGCGAATTTCTCCTATAAAGGCATCCATGTCTGCAGTGGACGGGAATATGGCTCGTGCGTTGTCATCGCGACCGCCGCCCTTGCCGTTGAAATTCTTCACTTCAGATTTCACTATGGCACCGCACTTGAGGTCTTCTGAAGATGACAGGAGCAGACAGGTGTGTGACTCCGGATGTCTCATTATGAGGAAGAGCCCGGAGACATCATTTATTACTGAGAAGCCAAGCTTCAGAAGATCGTCAGGGCTGAGAATGTCGGAACTGTATACGTGGCATGATGTATCATCAGCCTTTACAGCTTCCAGGATCTTTTCTTTTTCTGCATCTTTTATATAAGAGGTCATGCCTGCGAGCCTTGCCTTAAGAGCGGATATGATCTCGGCTTCGGCATCGAGCCTGTCCGGAAGGTCTGAAGGGGAGCAGGAGTAACGCTTTGCTGCTTCGGCGAGGATCCTGGAGTCAGAGCTGAGCCTTTCGAAGGCGGCCTTTCCGCAGTCAAAATAAATACGGTTCATGCCCTTATTGGGCTCACGCTTGTAGATAGCGAGCAGACCAACCTCTGATGACCTTGCCGGGTGAGTGCCGCAGCACGCAATGCAATCGTATGGATCGTTAAGGTCGCCAACGGTTACAACAGAAACCTTGCCGCTGTGAGGAACTTTCTTACGGACAGGGAGAGCCAGCGAGGATTCGTAATCGTCGAACCAAGTGACCGTTACAGGGAGATCTGCCCAGATTGCCTCGTTAACAGTGCGCTCCGCTAGCTCGAGCTCTTCGTCTGTGAGCATGCGTCCGCCCAGATCGATGTCTATGGTTATGTATTCATCGCCCATGTGGAAGCCCTTGTTGACTCCGCCGAAGAGGGAGTCCATGGTGCCGCTGAGCATGTGCTCTCCGCAGTGACGCTGCATGTTTCTGAAGCGGAAATCGCGGTCTATGCTGAGTGTTACTCTGTCGCCTATGCTGAAAGTTCCTGACGGTGCGTCTGTGGTATGCCATACATCTCCTGCGAGAGACTCGTCGAACGCGCGGGTGACTTTAAAGACCTGCTGCGATGCTGAGATTTCTGCCTTTCCAATGTCTGATGGCTGTCCGCCGCCTTCCGGATAAAAGACAGATTCATCACATGCGATCACATCCATGCCGTTCTTTTCGCGGATCTCCGTAACCACTGCTTCGTTGCTGACAGCATAGGGATCAGTCTGATATATTCTTTTTGTTGCCATTACAATTCCTTTCCTATGTTTCACGCGTTTCACGAAATCGAACAAAACCGCTTGCTTTCAAAAATCAAAAATATGTGGATAAATCCTGTTGACATGATGAAAAAATCGTTACAAACGTTGAAATTTCAACGAAATAGCACATTGAGTTTTCCACATGCATAAGTGGAAAAGATTGTATACGATTTTTGAAAACTTTGTGGAAAAGTCGCAAACCCTGCAAATAAGGGCTTCCTTGTTTTGTTGAAAAAGATGCGGATAAAAAACGAACAAAATGTGAAGACGCATTTCTTTGTTTTTTATAAAAACCTGATCAGTCACCCTCAGGCTCTACCATGTCGTCGAACATGACACCCGCTGCACCGCACAAAGTCTGGAAGACAGGTGTGTCCAGACGGTACCTTCCTTTTGTGCTGATAAACGGTGAGTAAAGCGAGAATATGGTCGCGTCATCGAGCATTGAGATGTATCTGAGATCGTTGCTCATAAGCACCAGCTCGCCGGCAATCGAAAGAAGAGCAAAGCCGTACACGTCATCGTTAAGCCTGTACGAAGCACTGTCAACGTGCGAATTGTCTCCCTTGTAAGCCGTATAGAGCCAGCCGTTCGGGACCGCCATCTGAGTGGAATTGGCGAAAGGGCCAATGTACTTTGCGTCAAATCCCCTGAGCATGTCATCCTTGCAGTCGAAAACCGTGAGGAACTCAGGGCGCCCTATCTGGAGTGCAGCCTCGTATTCCGAAAGCTTTATGACAGATCCCACCTTTATATCCGTAACAAGCGGGTTTTTGGCGCGGCGGTTTCCGTTAAGCCATATGACGAGCGTGTAATGGTAGTACGCGTTCTTCGCGAGTGTAGTTAAGCGGCAGCGGAAGGGAAATGAAAACCTGTCTGCAGGAGGATCTGCCTTCCTGTCGCTTTTTTCTATATCACATCTGATAAGTGTCTGGACTCCCGGCCCTGTAAGCTCACAATCGAGAAGATCTTCCATGCGCATGGTTGAGAGGGATGATGCAGCAGGGAAGTCACAGTCGACCAGCCTCATTATAAAATAGTTGATAGTTTCATATGATGAAAGCCTGAGAGGAGAAGTGGTCTCTATTGCATCTTTTGTGCTGCAATCAGCAGATGTGATTCCGTCGCAGTTCAGCGCATCCTGCATGAACCCCAGGCGCATCCTTGCATATGCGCGGAATTCTCTGTTCTCATCGTTGTCGTACTCACGAGAAATGTTCTCCTCTGCAAGGGGGAGTGCATCTTCGATGAGCCTGAGCATGCATGCAGCATCCAGGCCTTCCACCTGTCCGCCCATTACGGATACAAAGTGGTTCCACAGCGTGGTCATCTCTTCTTTCTTTTCTGCGAAGTCACCACTGCCAGGTGTACATATGAATTCCTTGTACTCGTCAATGCCATACTCTGAGTAGTCCAGGTGCATCACCTGATACAGGCGCTCGCGCTTATCCGTCTTTGAGCGCCAGGTCACTTTAAGAGCGACGACTCCCATAAGCCTTGTGCATACGGCGCGGCAGGACTCGAAATCGAAGTCTTTGAAATGATCGTATTTTTCTGATTGTTTACCGTAAATAAGTTTTAATTCAGCCATGCCTAAAGTATAGCAGATGAGGCTTGACTTTGACCACGTCAGGAATATAATAAATACGTCCTTATTAAGAGCGGAGGAGGGAATGGGCCCTTTGATCCCGCGGCAACCTCACAGAAAGTGAAGGTGCCAAATCCCACGGGGCAGAGCCGTGCCCCGGCAGATGAGGATCGGTAGTTCTCTCTGCGCGCGGCAGAGAGTTTTTTTTACCTTTAAAAAAGAAAGGACTAAAGATAAAATGAAAAGACTGTTTACCTCTGAGTCAGTAACAGAAGGTCATCCGGATAAGATATGCGATCAGGTATCTGATGCAGTGCTCGATGCAATTCTTGCACAGGATCCAAACGCGCACGTTGCCTGTGAATGTGCCACAAAGACCGGATTCCTTATGATATTCGGCGAGGCCTCCGGTAATTTCAATGTAGATTATGAGTCCATAGCCCGCAAGGTGATCTGTGACATAGGCTATGACAGCGAAGACGCGTGCTTTGATGGCAACACTTGCGATATCATAGTGCATATGGAAGAGCAGTCTGCAGATATAGCAATGGGAGTCAACGCATCCTTCGAGTCCAAAGAAGGCCTCGAAAGCGATGAGTTTGCTCTTATAGGAGCAGGAGACCAGGGAATGATGTTCGGCTTTGCTACTACAGAGACAGAGGAGCTGATGCCGCTTTCCACAAAGCTGGCCCATGTGCTCTCAATGAGGCTCTCACAGGTTCGCAAGGACGGCACTCTTCCTTACCTCAGACCAGACGGTAAGACTCAGGTTACAGTTGAATATGACGACGGAAAGATCACCAGAATAGATACTATTGTAGTATCAACACAGCACAGCGCAGATGTTTCACTCGAACAGCTGAGATCAGACATTATTGCGCATGTAGTTGAACCGGTGGTCCCTGCAGAGCTTATAGACGATAAGACCAAGTACTATATCAATCCAACTGGCAGATTTGTCATTGGCGGTCCTATGGGAGACTCAGGCCTTACAGGACGTAAAATAATAGTAGACACATACGGCGGGCACTCATCACACGGCGGCGGTGCTTTCTCGGGCAAAGACGCCACTAAAGTTGACCGTTCCGGAGCATACATGGCTCGCTACATTGCAAAGAACATAGTTGCTGCAGGCATTGCAACAGAATGCGAGGTGCAGCTTGCATATGCGATCGGCGTGGCAGAGCCTGTATCGGTATGTGTAGATACATACGGAACTGGCAAGCTCGATGAAGAGCAGATCGCAAATCTCATTTACGGCAACTTTGACATGAGACCTGCAGCGATAATCAGAAAGCTTGAGCTCAACAAACCTCAGTATCGTGAACTTGCTGCTTACGGACACATGGGCAGAACATCCCTGGGCGTTAAGTGGGAAGACACAGATAAAGCAGACGACCTGAGAAAAGCTGCAGGAATCTGTTAGTTTTTCTGTACGCAGCATATGCGGCGCCCGATGGAGGAAAAAATGAGTCACTTCGAGAAAGTATCTTTTGAACAGTGGAAAGCAGACTGCGGAGTCAAGGGCCTGGCAGAAAGCGGTCTGAGGGAATGGTATGATGCCATAAAGCTGCCTGAACAGGCAACAGCAGCATCGGCAGGGTGCGATTTCTTTATGCCTTTCAGCCTTAATTTTGAAGGCGGAAGCAGCTTCAGGATCGCGACCGGCATCCGCTGGGTATGTGGAGAAGACAGAGACAAAGTGCTGCTGGTAATGCCAAGAAGCGGACTTGGATTCAAATATGGTATAAGACTGTCGAACACCATTGGCGTAATAGATGCAGATTACTGCGATTCCGATAATGAAGGCCATATAATCGTGAGTCTGGAGAACCCTTCAGATAAGACGGTGCTGCTGAAAGAAGGCAAGCCGTTTGCCCAGGGCATTGTTGTCAGATACGAAGTGCCGGAGGGTGCTGAGTCGAAGGAATCGCGAAACGGAGGCTTCGGCAGTACGGACAGATAGTTCGGAGAAAAAATGGAAAGAGAAATAAGAAGAGCAGATGTTGTTATAGCTGGCGGCGGCGCGTCCGGACTGGCAGCTGCCATAGAGCTGGGGATGAAAGCCCCGGCTCTTGATGTGTTGGTCATAGAAAAGATGCCGGAGCCGGGGCGCAAAATACGCGCAACAGGAAGCGGCAGATGTAACATAAGCAATACCGGCGCCGCCGGGTACGATCGCATAATGGAGTTCTTCCGCGAGATAGGTCTTGTTACAAGGTCTTACGGAAACGGGCTGGTATATCCTTATTCAGAGTCAGCTGCAGACGTAGTGACTCTGCTGACAGAGAGAGCAGCTTCTCTTGGCGTAAACTTTGCCTGTGGAGAGGAAGTCATGTCTGTGAAATACATGCCTGCAGCGTTGTCTTCAGACTCCGCCCCGGGCAGTAAAAATGTATTCATGCTGGAATCGGTCATAAAGGACCGTGACGGTCTGAGAAGCATAACAACATATGCCTCATTTGTGATCCTTGCGATGGGCGGCAAGGCCGGCCCTGCATTCGGCACCATAGGTGACGGTTTCAGGATAGCCAGGAACCTCGGGCACAGCGTAGTTACTCCGGTGCCGGCGCTCACAGGCATAGAGTGTGATGAGTGGGATTCAGGGCAAAAGCCTTGCGGCATAACTCTCGGCGGAACAAGAAGCACAGGTGTTGTGTCGCTGTACAAGGACACAGATGAGGTCTTCGGCGAAGAGACAAAAGTGTTTGAAGAAGCAGGAGAGATACAGTTCACTAAATACGGTCTGTCGGGCATATGCATCTTTAATATGACCAGACACATGAGGTACGACAGGCGCGCAGGGGAGAGCCTGGATGAGTTCCTTGTAAAAGCAGATCTGTTCCCGGGCGGAGATATTGAAGGCTATATCCTCGAAAGAAGATCCGGAAGGTTTGCAGATACTCCTGCAGGAGAGATACTGCGAACTGTTCTTAAGGAGCCTCTTGCAGATTATGTGATAGCTTCTGCAGATGCATGCAAAGACGAAAGCGGAAAGAGCCTTGCGGACAGGCCTCTTTCATCACTCAGCGATGAAGAGGTGCACGCCATAGCTGATCATGTGCACTCCCTTGTATTCCATCCTTCGGGAATACGCGGATGGAACGATGCGCAAGTGACCATGGGTGGGGTCTCTCTAAGTGAAATAGACGAAGCTACTTCAGAGTCTCTTGTTGTAAGCGGCCTGTATCTGCCGGGAGAGATAGCAGACAGGGATTATCCTTGCGGCGGATACAACCTCAGCAATGCATGGGTGACAGGGCTGGCAGCAGCAGACGCCATAGCCTCCGCGCAGATTATATATTCAGAAGAAACAGAAGATTGATATGAGATACCGCCTCGCGCAGATCAAAACAGAAATAACAGAGCCAATCGAAAGCATTCCAAAGCTCATAGCAAGAGAACTCCACATCCGCGAAAGCGACATTCTGGAGTGGGAACTCAGACGCAAGTCGATCGATTCAAGAAAGAAGCCACATATACAGTTTGTATATACGGCAGATTTTGTGACGGCCAAAAAACTTAAAACAGGCAAAAACAGGAATCTGTCTGTAGTAGATGAAGAGGCAGAAGCTGCCGCGGTAAGACCACCTGAGCACGGATCAGAGCTGCTCACTGAACGCCCTGTGGTGATCGGAATGGGACCGGCAGGACTCTTTGCCGCGCTTGAGCTTGCGAGGGAAGGATACAGACCGCTGGTTATTGAGCGTGGACCTGCGATGGAAGACAGAGTGGATGCTGTTGAGCGGTTCAGAAAAGAGCGCGTGCTCGATCCCGAGGCAAACATGCTGTTTGGAGAGGGCGGTGCCGGAACATTCTCAGACGGTAAGCTTGCAACAGGGATAAAGGACGGACTGATCAGGAAGGTCCTTTCAGATTTCAGAGACGCGGGTGCAGGCGAAGACATAATGTATCTGGCCAAGCCGCACATTGGCACTGACGTGCTGCGCAGAGTGATCGTAGAACTTCGCAGGGAAGCTGAATCATTTGGCGCTGAGATCCGCTTTGGAACCAAACTCGAAAAAATAGAAAGCGAGAACGGAGAGGTAACAGCTGTGGTTTTGAATGGCCGCGATCCGGAGAGCGGGGAGATCTGTACTTACAGGCAGCCTGCCAAAGTGATCCTGCTTGCCCCTGGGCACAGTGCGCGTGACACGTTCAAAATGCTTCAGGATGAGGGGATCAGGATGGAACAGAAGCCGTTCTCTATAGGAGTCCGCATGGAACATCCGCAATCACTCATAGATGCATCGCAGTATGGAGAAGAAAATGCAGGCAAGCTTCCGCCTGCTGATTATCGTATTAATTATAAAGCGTCGAATGGCAGGGGTGTATATTCATTCTGCATGTGCCCTGGCGGCGAAGTGGTAGTATGCTCTACATGCGACGGAGAGCTCTGCGTTAACGGCATGAGCAACAGAAAACGTGACAGTGGTATTGCCAATAGTGGTATACTTTGTGATGTACGTACTGAAGACTTCGGGTCAGACGATGTGCTTGCAGGCGTAAGGTTTCAGGAGAAGTATGAAAGACTTGCGTTCATAAATGGCGGCGGTGATTTCACTCCTCCAAGGTGCAGAATGTCAGAGTTCCTCGGAAGCAGAGAAGATGATGAAGAGTGCGGCAGACGCAGCCTGGCAGTGACAGGCTCACTTCCGGAGTTTGCCGTTGAAGCGATAAGAGAGGCAGTGCCTGAATTCGCCCGCAAAATAAAAGGATATGACGATCCTGATGCAGTCATCACAGCAGTTGAGACACGCAGCTCCTCGCCGGTGAGGATACTCAGAAATGAACATGGCGAGAGCAGCATGCGAGGCATTTACCCTGCAGGAGAGGGCGCTGGATATGCCGGAGGAATAACATCCGCTGCATGTGACGGAATACGTGCAGCAAGAAATATAATAAGGAGATACCATACAGAGTGAGTGGTATAGATAAGGAAACCAATAATACAGATAACAGAAACACTGCCAGTTTCAGCTGGAGTGACAGCGACAAGAGCCTTATCATGGGCGGACAGGACGAAAAAAAGAAAAGATGGCTCCGGAAGGGCAAACGTCTTAAACCGCTCACGAAAGTGCTTATTGTTTTGATATGTGTCATGATTGCCGCAGTTGGATCTGTTTTTGTTTATGCTGTTTATTTTGTTCCCGGCATTGAGACGGGAAGCAACAGCATATATTCCAATATTGATCTGAGCTCCATCATCTATGACTCAAAAGGGAAAGAGATCGATAAACTCTACTACACAGAAGACAGAGAAATCGTCTCCATAGACAAAATTCCGGAGAACACCAAAAACGCCTTTATCGCCATAGAGGATAAGACTTTTTACAGTCATCACGGAGTCAACGTGAAAAGAATAATCGGAGCGGTTATAAACAAGCTCACCGGACGTGCAGGTGAGATCAGCGGAACATCCACAATAACTCAGCAGCTTGCGCGTAACGTGTTTCTTTCGGAAATAAAGAGCGAGCGCTCGATTCAGCGTAAATTCCGCGAAATGATATACGCGTTCAAGATCGAAAGAGCGTATTCAAAGGAGGAGATACTCGAAGCCTATCTGAACACGATCTACCTGGGGTACGGATGCTATGGCATAAAGTCTGCCGCAGAAACCTATTTCGGAAAGGATGTGAGTGAGCTTACGCTGAGCGAGAGTGCAGCTCTGGCGGCATTGCCGCAGGCGCCTGACTCATATGCTCTTCTGAAGGATGAGAAAGATGAAAATACAGCTTACCTTAAAAGGTATGGCCTTTATGCAAATGAGGTTTCTGCCGAAAGGCGCGATCTGGTGCTCGACCTCATGGCTGAGCAGGGGTATATAGATGCTTCAGAAGCAGAGGACGCGAAAGTAAGGATAGCAAAGATACTGCATCCGCACATTGAGAATAAGCCTAAGGAACTCACTTATTTCACAGACTATATGACTGCCGAGGTGGCAAAAGACCTCGCAGACAAGTATTCCATGACTGAGAATGAGGCTGAGCGGCTCATTCATACCGGCGGCCTGCGCATTTACTCAACGATCGACATGGATGTGCAGAAGATCATCGACACTGAGTTCAGCGACGACTACAACTTCCCTTATGCAGAAGAGGATCCTCAGGCTGCCATGGTAATTACAGAGGTGGGAACCGGTCGCATATGTGCAATGGCCGGAGGAAGAAACACCTCGGGGCAGATGCTTTTCAACAGAGCTACTTCACCTCGCCAGCCGGGCTCGTCAATAAAACCGCTGGCAGTGTATGCAGCTGCACTCCAGAAAAGTGAGGATTATGCGAAAGAGGGCAAACCGTTCCCGTTCCATGATTTTGGGATCGACAGACAGGGCACCTATCAATGGGGCAAATACATAACTGCCAGGTCGACTGTTATTGATGAGAGACTTCTCATTGACGGGGAGGTGTGGCCGCTGAACTTCACGAGAGGATTCTCAGGGTACAGAACGTTCAGAACCGCACTTCAGCAGTCCATAAACACCTGTGCTGTAAAGATCCAGCTGCAGGTAGGCGCTCCGTACTCTATGGAAATGCTCAGAAAATTCGGGATTTCTACTCTTGTTGATGACACTACGCAGCCAACCAATGACTACAATCCTGCGGCGCTTGCTCTTGGAGCCATGACATACGGAGTTACTCCTCTTGACATGTCGCTTGCATATGCAGCATTCGTAAACTGGGGAGTGCGCAATTCGGGATCTTCATATACGAAGGTCACAAGCGCAAAAGGCAAAGTACTGCTCGAAAAAGAACCGGAGGCCACACGGGTCATGGATGAAGGAGTTGCATTTATAATGAGAGACTGCCTTCAGTCTGTAGTGTCCAGGGGCATAGCCGGCAACGCTGCTATAAGCGGTATTGAGGTAGGCGGAAAAACGGGTACTACGAATGATGACTACGATTACTGGTTCGTGGGATTCACGCCTAAGTACTCTGCGGCGCTCTGGATAGGAACAGACCACAATGTGGAGATGAGCTCTTCGTCAGCGAGTGCTGCACTGCTGTGGAGCAGAATAATGGAACAGATTCCGGATATAACAGAAGGCGAATATCCGCCGCAGCCGGCCAGCGTGGTGGATGTCTACGGCGAATACTATACGCTTAATACACAGCCATAGAAGCTGCAGAAAAATATGCTTTAGAGGCCCATGGACTCGCGGATGCCGTAGAGTCCCACCGGCTTGTCTGCCATCCATCTGCAGGCGTTGACCGCACCTTTTGCGCAGCCCTTCCAGTTGAGGCAGTGGTGGGTGATCTCGAGGCGTTCGCCTTCACCAAAGAAATAAACAGTATGACTTGAAGGAGTGTCACCTCCGCGTATTGCGTGGAAGGTGACTTTTCCTTTTTCACGAGGATGTCTGCCGAGCGGCCTGCCGTATACGGCATCGTCGACGAGGTCGACGCCGACCGCTTCGCCCATGGACTCGACAAGCTCGCGGGCGGTGCCGCTCGGCGAATCGAGTTTTGTGTTATCGTGCATGTCTACCATCTCTATATCTGCTTCGTTATAAAGCTGGCGTGCAGCTTCCATGAGAAGCTTTCTCATAACATTTACCATGCGGTCAGTATTGGCTGCTATCATGATTGGAATTTCAGCTGCTGCTGCCTCGAGGCGTGCGCGCTGCTCCGCATTAAAGCCTGTCGTTCCTACTACAAGAGCTTTTTTGTGCTTAAGGCAGGCATCCAGTACTTCCATACCGAGCTCTACTGTAGAAAAGTCGCAGATCACATCTGCCTCATCGATTACAGATTCGATATCATCTACGACCGGAGCGCCGACGGTTTTGCCTATCATAGCGACTTCGCCTATATCCTTTCCAATATAGTCTCTGCCCTTAGGACCGATACCTGCTATTATTTCAACATCATCTCTCGATGCGGCATCGGAAACAATAAGACTTGCCATTTTTCCGCGCGGAGCGGTAATGATCAACTTCATTTTCTTCATAATCTCCTTTTTTATTTTGCTACCCTGAAATCCAGAACCAGCTGCTCTATATCCGGATCCATCTGAGTCAGCTTTACTCCTGCAGTTCTGAGCATGAGCTTGGATGCCTGTGTTGAAGGCGTGTCGGCGTATTTATCTGAGAGATAAATGACTTCCTTTATACCCGACTGTATTATTGCCTTGGCGCACTCATTGCAAGGGAAGAGCGCCACGTATATTCTTGATCCGCTGAGATCCTTGCCTGACGCATTAAGTATGGCGTTGAGCTCTGCGTGCACCACGAAAGGGTATTTTGTTACCTCGCCCTCGCGGTCCCATGGAAACTCATCGTCTGAACAGCCTTTAGGGAATCCGTTGTAGCCTGTTGTAAGAATTACATTGTTTTTATCTACTATGCAGGCACCAACCTGAGTGTTAGGGTCTTTGCTCCGTTTTGCAGCCAGAATGGCAACACCCATGAAATACTCATCCCAGGAAATATAGTCTTCTCTCTTTGTCACCATAACAACCTCCGAAATCACAGCTTCTTTCCTGTAATTACAATACACCTGATGTGATTTTACAACTGACAGAAGATGTTAGCAAGCCTGCGCGACAAAGGGTCTTCGGGCTTGAAAATACTGCCTCGCGGGTGCTAAAATATACAGAACTATGGCTTAAAAAAAGGATATAGGAAAAAATTGAGCAATTCAGATAAAACAACTAATAAAAACAGGGGTTACATCCGCATAATCGCGCTGCTTATATTTGTTTTTTGTGCCTTCATAGTTCCGTTTACAGTACCGGCTTTTGCCGATCCCGAAAACCCAAATCCAGAAGCGCCTGTAAGCGCCGTAGGAGTCCAGGGCGGAGCTTTCGAAGTCATTGATTACAACCTTACAGCGGAAGTGGGTAAAGACCATTCGTATACTGTTGAAGAAAAGATAAGCGTAAATATACCTGATCAGCTCCAGCGAGTGGAGTTTGCTATTCCGAGCGGCAACTTCCGCATAAGTGAGGTAGAGGTAGAGAATGCACTTTACGAAGCCAGGACGGCATCTGAGGCGAGCCGCGTAGTGATAGCCGATCCGGAGAAGCTTACTAAGGGAGAGCATGTATATACGATCAAATACAGGATTCGTGAGTATCAGGATAACGACGAATCAAAAGACATGTTCTACTTTGATGTGCTGCTCCCTGAGTGGAGACAGCCTATAGGCAATGTGTCGGTCAGAGTTTCTTTCCCGGATGACTTCCCGTTTGACGACATGCAGTGCTATGCCGGTCAGTTCGGAGTTCAGGATGTAAATAACAAGATCACTTTCAAGTCCAGCAAGGCAAAGCATGTTGTCAAAGTTACAGGAGAGATGATCCCTGAGAATTTCGGAATCACTCTTAAGGCGCAGCTGCCTGATGGATATTGGGAGAATGCTCTCGATGGCAGCTGGTCCATAACGGCAATTTCTCTGGTAATGACCATCCTGACACTGGTTCTTCTGGTGCTATGGTTCATCGGCGGAAAAGATCCGAAGGTGAAAAAAGTGGCAGTTACAAAGCCAATCGAAGAGCTCTCGCCTGTAGAGCTGGGATATATATTCAATGGAGAAGTCAGGACCAGAGACGTACTGCACCTTATACTGCAGTTCGCACAAAAGGGATATCTTACGATAAGCGAGTATGAACCTAAGAGATACAGGCTGATCAGAGGAAAGGCTCCTGTACATGAAGAAAGAATGTACCGCAATGCATTCAGGATTCTCTTCGAAGATGTTTACAAGAACCGTCCTTTGAATATGGATAAAATCGGTCCGAGGATCGAAAAAATCAGAGTCGCGATCACCGATGATGTGGCTGCAGGCTTCAACACCAGTGAAAGTTCACCGTTCACACCGGTCTCTCGTGCGTTCAGGGCAGCCGGAGCTATTCTGCTTGGCGCCGGACTGGGCCTTTCAGCCATATTCTCATACTATTTCGATTACAAGACGCCGAATTATTTCGAGGCACTGCTTATAGCCGTTGCCGGAGCAGTCGCTGCGCTGCTTGTCTGCAGGGCGATAGATGACAAGGATTCATCATCAACAGACTCAGGCAGATATGCAGAGCTGCTGGCGGCCATGGTATTCGCTCTACCTGTAATATATACAGTATTCAGGGTTGTAAAGAACACCGGAAAGCCTTATTTGGCAATACCGATGCTTGTCGCATCAGCGGTTGCGGAATTCCTGATAGTAATTATGAGAGCAAGAGGCAAGGAGAACGCAGTGCTGGTCAACAAGGTACGCCGTCTGAGACACTTCATTTCTCACCCGACACCTAAGGAAGTGCTTGAGAACTACCTTGAAGACAGCGATTATTACTACGATATGCTTATTTACGCTCTGGCATTCGGTGCAGAGGAATCATGGGCGATATCATTCCTTACACTGAACGTTCCGGAGCCTGACTGGTATTCAGATGACATAGAAGGACACGCGTTCTCTAACCTGAGAGTGGCGCCAACAACAATAGATTACGCTAGAGATTTAAGATCATTCATAAGATCATTTGATAATTAAAAAGGGACAATAAATGGCAGATAAACAGAAAATCATAAACATTGCAGTGATAGCGCATGTAGACGCAGGAAAATCAACACTTGTAGACGCACTTCTCGCACAGTCGCATGTTTTCAGAGAAAATGAGCAGATAGTAGATTGCGTGATGGATTCCGATGCAATTGAAAGGGAGCGCGGCATCACCATCTATTCAAAGAACTGCTCCATAATGTACAAGGATTACAAGATCAACATTGTAGACACGCCGGGCCACGCAGACTTCAGTTCCGAGGTAGAGCGTATCATGAAGACTGTTGATACCGTTATCCTGCTTGTCGACTCAAGTGAGGGACCGATGCCGCAGACGAGATTCGTGCTCAGCAAGTCACTCGCTCAGGGAATCAATCCTATCCTCTTCATCAATAAGATCGACAAGAAAGATGCCCGTATAGATGAAGTAGTAGATGAAGTGTACGAGCTCTTCATGGATCTTGAAGCTAACGATGACCAGCTCGATTTCCCTATTCTTTATGGAATCGCAAGGCAGGGAATCGCAGTCAACGACCCTTCAGAGGTTGAGGGCATACAGATCGGAGAGGGCGAGACAAAGATCCGCAAATCACCAAAAGGATTTGGAGGGCTTAACATTGAGCCGCTTCTTGAGTGCATAACAAAGCACTGCGACCCATATCCGGACGAAGATGACGAGCCGCTCCAGCTTCAGGTATCTACACTCGCTTACGACGACTATATCGGCAGACTCGGTATCGGAAGAATCACTCGAGGCAAAATAAAAGAAGCGCAAATGGTCTCTGTAACAAGATCAGATGGCAGCGTTACTAAAAACAAGATCAATCAGATCTTCGTATACAGAGGTCTGAGCCGCACAGTAACGGCAGAAGCCGGATCCGGCGATATCGTAGTAGTCTCCGGAATACCAGACATCTCCATCGGAGATACCATATGTGACCCGGATCATCCGGAGTCGCTCGGCACAATCAGCATTGAAGAGCCTACACTCTCGATGAACTTCATGGTAAACACTTCGCCATTTGCCGGCAAAGTGGGCAAGTATGTAACATCAAGGCATATAAAGGACAGACTTGAGAAGGAGCTGGAGGTAAACGTAGGACTACTGGTTGAGCCTACAGATACTACAGATTCATTTAAGGTATCCGGCAGGGGCGAGCTCCACCTCTCGATCCTTATTGAGAACATGCGCCGTGAAGGCTACGAGCTTGCTGTATCAAAGCCTGAAGTAGTTATAAAGCGCGGACCAAACGGCGAGAAACTCGAGCCTGTGGAAGAGGTAGTTGTGAGCGTGCCGGATGAGTATACCGGACCGGTCATTTCGAAGCTTAACCTCCGCAAGGCGCTCATGACTTCCATGATGTCAGAGGGCAACGGGTATTCCAGAATAGTGTTCACAGCTCCTACCAGAGGTCTTATGGGATATCGCTCGGAATTCATCAACGATACCCGCGGTGAGGGTACCATGGTGAGACGATTCAGCGGTTTTGAGCCCTGGAAGGGCGAGATACAGGGCCGCATTAACGGAGTGGCTGTTGCACAGGAAGAGGGAAACTGCACTGCATACGCAATATTCACCATTCAGGAGAGAGTGCAGATGTTCGTGAAGCCTCAGGACCACGTTTACGAGGGCCAGCTCGTAGGCATGAACGCAAGGTCAGATGACATGGTGGTCAATCCGTGCAGAGCTAAAAAGGCTACAAACATGAGAGCTGCGGGCTCAGATGACACAATAAAGCTGACACCTCCGCGCACATTCACACTGGAGGAAGCACTCGAGTTCATCGATGATGACGAGCTTGTAGAAGTCACACCTGCAGACATCCGTCTCCGCAAAAAACTCCTCACTGAGCTTGAGAGACGTAAATATAACAACCGCATGAACAGGTAATCATGCAGAAAAGGGGAAAACGGACGGGGATTTGCTAAGACAGGTACCGAAAGGAGAACTAAAATGAAAATTCTTGTTATCAATCCGGGCGCTACTTCAACAAAGATCTGTGTATTTGAAGATGAAGAAGAAGTTATGCGCGTTGGCATCGACCATGATGCTTCAGAGATCGCAAAGTATCCGCATGTGGTAGATCAGGCGCCATTCAGAAGGGCAGCTATCCTTGAGACTATCGAAAAGAACGGATACAAGCTTGAGGACTTTGATGCTATATGCGGAAGAGGCGGACTCTTCAAGCACATTCCATCAGGCACATATAAGGTAAATGATGCGGTCATCCATGATATCGAGAACCCTCCTTACGGTGAGCACGCTGCAAACCTCGGAGCATATATTTCAAAAGAACTTGCTGACTCTGTAGGAATCCCGGCTTTCTTTGTTGATCCTGTATGTGTAGACGAGATGGAGCCTCTCGCAAGATACTCTGGACTCGGACTTGAAGGCTTTGAAAGACAGTCGTTCTTCCACCCACTCAACCACAAGTCGGTTGCACGCAAGGCAGCAAAGCACCTCGGCAGAGCCTATGAGGAGCTTAATCTGGTAGTCTGCCACCTCGGCGGCGGAGTCTCTGTTGCGGCTCATAAGAAGGGCAGAGTCGTTGATGTTAACAACGTTAAGGACGATGGAGCAATGGGAATGGACAGAGGCGGAGCCCTTCCGGCAAACGCACTCGTTAACCTCTGCTTCAAAGAGGGCATGACAAAAGCTGATGTAAAGAGAATCATCGGTCAGGAAGCAGGCGTATATTCATATACAGGCACCAAAGATTTCAGAGATGTCGAGAATGCCGCATTCGAAGACGGAGATGAAAAGATGATGATGGCTTTCAAGGCTATTGCCTATCAGCTGGCAAAGGACATCGGCGCAATGTCCGCAGTACTTCGTTACGATGTTGATGCCATCATATTCACAGGCGGAATGGCGTATTCTGAGAGATTCTGCGACGAGATCAGCTCATATGTAAGCAAGATCGCTCCTATTATGAGATTTCCGGGAGAAGAAGAGATGAGAGCGCTTGCAGAAGGCGCGCTTAAAGCATTAAGAACCGGACACTGGGAGATTTACGAATAAGGAAATGGAAAAAGAGAAAAAGGGTGTAAGTGCATTAGATTTTTTCACAATCGGATTCGGTGCCATAGTCGGAGTCGGCTGGGCAGTATCGATCAATAGCTGGATGGCAGGAAGCGGCGGGCCTTTGCCTGCCGCTGTCGGCTATATCCTCGCGTTGGTGCTGATGATTCCGATTGCGCTTTGTTATTGTGAGCTGTGCTCAATGCTTCCGGTATCTGGCGGAGGCATGGCATATGCTTTCAGGGCATTCGGTGATAATATAGCCTTCATATCCGGCTGGGCTGCCTTTGGAGCCTTCATAACAATCATACCGTGGGAAGCCATATATGTAGTTGATATATTAAGCATCATATTCCCGGTGCTCAAGGCCGGAGCTCCGCTGTACACTCTGGCCGGAGCAGATATCTATATGGGACACATCATAGTAGGTGTTGTGATCTCGATAATACTTTTCCTGATCAACCGCAAAGGCGTTACATCATCAGCGACTATGCAGAAGATATTATGCTTTGTGCTGGTGGGAGCCGGAATACTTGCAATGATATTCGCTATGCTCAAGTTTGATCCTGCGAATTTCGAGCCGGTATATGAAAACATAGGGAAGGGCTCACATAAGTCATTCATAGGCGGTGCCATGGTAATACTCGCGTCAGCACCGTTCTTCCTGGCAGGTTTCGAGACGATTCCTCAGGGAATAGAAAGCGCCGGAGGCGATGTTAAATCGGTCGGAAAGACTGTTGTCCTGACTGTTGTGCTGTCGTGCCTTTTCTATGCGCTGCTTCTGTTTACACTGGGCGGTGCAATGCCATGGCAGGAGTTTATTAAGTTTGATTCACCTGCAGCAGCACTGCTTTTCCGCGATGCCTATGGCGGACCGGTCGGAATGGGGCTTTACCTGTTCATCCTTACAGGCGCAATATGCGGACTCATTACGACGTGGAACGGCTTTATGATGGCTTCTTCACAGATACTCATGGCCATGGCAAGAGTAAGTATTGTGCCTGACAAGCTGGCTGAGCAGCATCCGGTGTATAAGACTCCGATCAACGCGCTTAAGGTCTGCCTCGTCGCATCAATAGCCGGACCATTTCTCGGAAGCGGCCTGATCGGTTCGCTGACAACATTTTCAGCAGCAGGCTATGTTACCAGCTGGATGATAACTGCATACAGTCTCATAAAACTCAGACATACAGAGCCGTCACTCAACAGACCATATACGATTCCCGGAGGAGAGAAGACCGCATGGTTTGCAGGCATCAGCATGACAGTGCTGCTGGCGCTCCTCCTTATACCTGGTCAGCCGGTCCACATGGGTCTGTTTGCGACAGTGATGTTTGCAGCCTGGATGTTTGTAGGACTGGTGCTGTTCATACTCGACTACCGTCAGAGAAGGCAGTACTCAAAACTTAAAAGAACATCATTCCTGTTCGCCAGCATGATGGCTGCTCAGAGTGATGTGGAGCTCCCGGACTTCACGGAGTTTTTCGAAGATGACTACAGATACATTTCGTTTGTTGTCCCTAAAGAGGTCGACTACTCGGGCATGACCCTCAATGAGCTCGGATGGGGCAAGAGCCAGAACATATTCATTTTAAAGATAGAGCATGGCACAGAGATACGCTACCTTCCAAACGGCAGGACTAAAGTGTATAAGGGAGACCGCATATTCGCGGTAGGTGTTGAGAAGTCGATACTGAGGTTTAAGGACGGACAGTACATAGGAGACAAGTACACCATCGGCAATCTTAAGGATTTCATGGGCCTCGGGAAGACCGAAGCACAGGTGCCTCTCATTTGCCGCACGGTAAGGGTAGTTGCCGATGCACCGTACTGCAATAAGCCTCTCAAGTACTCCGGCATTACAGATTATACACAGTGCATGGTCATAGGCCTGCAGTCACTTGGCAAAACATTTATGATGCCGGATGCAGACACTCTTATTGAAGAGGGCGATGAGCTCTGGATAGTCGGACTTGAAGAGAATGTAGAAAAATTCATGAGCCTTACAGAGAAAGATGCTCAATAAATGAACGGAAATGTAATCCTGAAAAGATTCATAATCTTGCTTATAACCGCCGCGGCTGCAATGGCGCTCTGCTTTGCTGCCGCGCTTTCATTTGTTTACGCTGAAGATGTCACATACTTCGAAACGGAGGATGAAGCAGCGACGGAGCTGCGTAGCCATATGGTGAATCGTGAAGGCGAGGTAACTATAGGGCTGAGGTGTGAAACGGATCAGGAAGGTCTCCAGAGCATGATTGGAAGACTGGTCGATAAAGCACTTGAGCACACAGGCAATCCGGTCGAAGGCGATTACATCACGTTCCAGTACGCATCATACAAGGGCATGGGCCGCACAGGCTTTTATGGCGGCACACCTGTTGTAGAGATTAAGTATGAACTGTCTTATTATGATGATGCTGTCATGGAGGCAGAAACAGATAAAAAAGTCAGCGAGATACTGGAATCACTGCAGCTTGAAGGGAAATCAAAGTATGACCAGATAAAGGCAATCTATGACTATCTGTGCGAGAATATAGAGTACGAGCCAGCCGCAGCAGACAACGACATAAGACGCACAGCCTATGGCGCGCTTGTCGAGGGCAAGGCAGTATGTCAGGGGTACTCGGTAAGTCTCTACAGACTGCTTCTCGCAGCAGGAATAGACAACAGGATCGTATTCGGGAAAGGAGTTTCACCTAACAGCACCGTCGGTCCTCATACATGGAACATAGTGAATTTGTATGGTAAGTATTACTATGTTGATACGACCTGGGGAGACTCATCATTAATAGACAGATTCTTTCTGAGACCGGCAGGCCCGGAATTTGAAGATAGCCACATCGCAGATGAGAAGTTTACAACGGAAGCCTTTAAAGAACTTTACCCAATGGCAGAAGAGGCATTTGACCCTGACCTGTGCAGTATAATGGAAATGTCAGCCGGCATGACCAAAAAGCTTGCAGACAGCATCCTTAATGTCCTCGCAAATAACAACGGATATTAGATTTTAATTGAGATTCGGTTGCAAACAGCCTTCCGATATGTTAATATAATCGGGCTGAGCAGAGCGAGCCGATTACTCAGTAACAGAATAAAGCAATAACTTGCAAGAGTTAGACGTGGAGGATTGACCGAGCGGCTAAGGAGCCTGATTGGAAATCAGGTAAGGTGTAACAGCCCCGTGGGTTCGAGTCCCATGTCCTCCGCCA
>ODAI011893254.1_pt1 | contig 33101 bp, 24 predicted proteins | sample 1539321 | NCBI WGS metagenome assembly ODAI01 (sample SAMN02144231, study PRJEB22623) | gut metagenome | biome: sheep rumen | host: Ovis aries | place: New Zealand
AGCTCGAACATTCCGTACTTTGTTGGAAGGTTTGACTTTGCAACCATTTCGATTATTTTTTCATGGGATTTTCTGTATGCGATAAGCTGCTTGATGCTTACAATTGTCATTCCCCATTTTTTTGCAAGTTCGCAAAGTTCCGGGAGCCTTGCCATACTTCCGTCTTGACTCATTATTTCGCAGCAGAGGCCTGCTTCCGGTAAGCCTGCAAGACGGCAAAGGTCAACAGTTGCTTCTGTGTGTCCTGCCCTTTCAAGAACGCCGTGTTCCTTTGCAATAAGGGGAAACATGTGCCCCGGTCTTCTAAAGTCGGAAGGTAGTGTGTCATCTTTTGTTACCGCCATTGCTGTTGCAGATCTGTCGAATGCGGAGATGCCTGTTGAATTTGAAACGTGGTCTACGGATATTGTAAAGGCTGTGCAGTGGTTGTCCGTATTGTTTGCAGTCATTGGGTCAAAGTTTAATCTTTGTGCGACTCTTTTGCTTACCGGCATGCAGATTAAGCCGCAGGCATTTTTTGCAATAAAGTTTACAGTCTGGGGACTTGCGAATTTGCAGGATACGATTATGTCCCCTTCGTTCTCGCGGTCTTCGTCGTCTGTTACGATTATCATTTTTCCGGCCGCAAGATCTTCCAGTGCCTGTTCAATACTTCCAAAGGGATTGCATTCCATATTCTTCTCCATTTTTTTTATCTACAAAATGAGCTATGTATTTTCCGACTAAATCGCATTCTATGTTCAAAAGGTTTCCGGGACGCTTGTGTTTTAGGTTTGTGTTTTCCCATGTGTGGGGAATTACAGCCGCAGTAAAAACACAGCCGTTTGCGCTGTGTCCAACGCTTGCAACCGTAAGGCTTATTCCGTCTATTGAAACAGAGCCTTTTTCTATGATGAACTTGGCAATGTTTTTTTGAGCCTGTATTTTTATTATGAATGAATTGGCGTCTTTTCTTGAACCAAGGAATTTTGCAGTGCCGTCTATGTGACCGCTTACGATGTGCCCCCCGAAGCGTCCGTCTGCCTTCATTGCGCGCTCAAGGTTTACCGGGCAAGACGTGGCTTGTGCAAGGGATGTTCTGCTTTGGGTTTCCGGGCTTATGTCTGCAAAAAATGAACTTGTGTCTTTTTGGCTAACCGTAAGGCATATTCCGTTTACCGCAACGCTTTCTCCAAGGGTCAATTCTTCTGCAAAGGGACATTCAATTCTTATTCTGTAGGAAGAGGAATTTTTTTCTGTGCTTGTGATTTTACCCTGCGCTTCTACCAGCCCTGTGAACATTAAAATTCTCCTGATGAAGTCTGCTTCTTTGCTGGCAGCACCTTGTATTCAAGCAATAGGTCGTCTTCAAAAAATGTGACAGACGGGCGTGTAAGTTTTACAGTGTCGCCAATGTCTTTTGCCCCAAGGCCAGATACCGGTGTGTACCTGCTTTGCCCGAAAATTTTGGGGCAAAGGTAGCATTGGATTTTCTGTGCGCATGGAGGAAACAAAAAGTTTGCGGTTAGGGTTCCTCCGCTTTCTACAAGTATGCTGTCTATGCCTTTTTGTCCCAGTATGACCATGAGTTCTTCCAAGTTTATGCGGCCGTGTTCGTTTTGGCTTGTCTGTATGATTTGAATGCCTTTGTCCAAGAGTATGGCTTTCTTTTTTTCTTCTTCTTCATTCAGTTCTTTTACGCAGCAAAGGATGACAGGTATTTCTTTTGCACTTGTAACAAGCTCTGCATCAAGGGGAATCCTTAGGTGGGAGTCTGCAACAATCCTTAGCGGCTGGAAGTGTTTTTTGCCGTCGTTAATGCGGACAGTTAGCTTTGGATTGTCGGCCAGTACGGTGTTTACGCCTACCATTACGGCCATTACGTTTGCCCTTGTCCTTTGAACGTTTTCCCTTGATTTTTGTGAGCTTATCCATTCCTGCTTTCCTGAATCAAGGGCAGTCTTTCCGTCTGCGGTGCAGGCATATTTTAAAATGACGTAGGGCTTTTTTGTCTGTAAATAATAGAAGAAAATTTCATTGAGGGCGTCGCATTTGTCTTTTAGGACGTTTTCGCGGACTTGGATGCCGGTTTTTTTTAGCTCTTCGATTCCTTTTCCGTTTACAAGTGGATTTGGATCTTTGCTTCCTGTTACAACACGGCTTATTCCGCTTTGAATTATGGCCTGGGTGCAGGGCGGCTGCTTCCCTGTGTGGCAGCAGGGTTCAAGCGTTACGTAGATGGTTGCGCCTTTTACGTCTGCATTTGATTCTGCCGCATTTTTTAAGGCATCGCGTTCTGCGTGAAGGTCACCGTATTTGCGGTGGTAGCCCTTTGCAAGAATCTTGCCCTCTTTTACGATGACGGCTCCAACAAGAGGATTGGGATGGGCAAAGCCTTCTCCCTTTTGAGCTTCTTTAATGGCCATGTCCATGAAGTATTCGTCACATTCATCTTGGCAGGATGCGTGGCAATCTTCAAAATGGTTTGATATAAAATTATTTTCCATTCAAAATAGTTTTATATCAAATTAGTGGGTTTGTCAAGGGAGAGGAAGGAAAACAGTTTTGGGCTCCACTACCAGAAAAATCTGTCTGAAAATTCATGGTGCGCGGTAATAGGACTTTCGCTCACTTCGTTCGCTCCGCGCAAATGAATTTTCAGCCATATTTTTCTTCCCGTTGCGCCCAAAACTGTTTTCCTCCCCTCCAAACCACCTTCGACGGTACGCACTTGCTACCGTCTTATCCCTGGGCACGGCTTAGGCATGTTGCGATACGTTGAGCAACATGGCCCCTAAGAACCCCAATTCTCAACAAATGTTTTTTTTAGGGGTGTTCCCTTCGACAGGCTCAGGGAACGGAGTTTTGTTTTTTGCAAATGTTGAAAGATAAGTGCTTTTGCGGTAGAATGGCGGGCATGGATGAAATTGTTATTTATACTGATGGCGGCTGCCATGGGAATCCTGGGCCTGGGGGCTGGGGTTGTGTTGTAATAGATGGGGAGAAAGTTAGGAAGCTTAGCGGTGGCGAGAAGCAGACTACCAACAACCGCATGGAGCTTAGCGCGGCTATAGAAGCTTTGCAGGCTGTTGCGCTTGAAGGTCGGAAAATTGTTGTGTATTCCGACAGCCAGTATGTAAAGAACGGAATTACTTCCTGGATTAAAAACTGGAAGAAGAACGGCTGGAGGACTGCGGCAAAGAAGCCTGTGCTGAATCAGGATCTTTGGGTTCAGTTGGATACGCTTTACAATTCCCTTGATGTTGAATGGAAGTGGGTAAAGGGGCACGCCGGTGTTGAATACAATGAAGTGTGTGACCAGCTTTGCCAGATGGAGATTGCCAAATTTGAGTGACTGTTAACGATGAATGCAAATTAAGCCTAGCCCCGATTGGAAGGGCGCGGAACGCGTTGCCGTTAGGCAATGGAGGCGGAAGCCGGAACCCTGGAAAGCGGGATAAAATGCCCTCCGTGGCATTTTATCCCGTCAGTTTTCTTCGAAAACTGACCAGTTCCGTTTACTAAGATACAACGCGCCCTCCTTGGCGCTATTGTTCTAGGATAGGGTAAAATGCTGCGGAGGTCTGGCCGGACACGGAGTGCCGGACACAGTTGAAAATGGCCTGCGCTCCAGAAATAGAAAAAAAATTATTCTTCCGATTTTATTGTGAAAATTTTTATTCCTTCGTTTTTGAATTTTTCTTTTACTGCTGCAATTACTTGCCGGACTTTTTTGATTTCTGAATCCTGCACATAGCTTACGAGGACAAAATTTGTTTCTGGCCATGTGGGGTTTCCGAGCTTGTAGTCGCTGCCGCCGCGTCCGTATGCAAGGGGAATGATTGTGTACAAAATGCTTGGCACGTTAACTTCCAGTGCGTCCGTTATGTCTTCCTGTACGGATTTGTTTGAAATAATTTCCACTCGGTACATTAAAATTCTCCGTCGTAATTTATTTTGATTGTGCTGTCTGCCGGCTTTTTTTCTTTCATGATGAGCGAATACAAAACCGGGATAAAGAAGAGCGTGATGAAGGTGGAAGAGGTGAGGCCTCCAACGACAGCAACACCGATTGGCTGAACCATGCCGGCGCTTCCGCTTGTTGCAAAGCACATTGGAATCATGCCGAGAATTGTTGTGAGCGTTGTCATAAGAACCGGACGAAGGCGGCTTGTTCCTGCTTTGTAACAGGCTTCTTTTATTTTCATTCCGCGGTTCATGAGGAGGTTGGTGTAGTCAACAAGAATGATTCCGTTGTTTACTACGATGCCTACCAGCATGATAAGGCCGATTGCGCTCATCATGGAAATTGCCTGGCCTGTGATTTTGTAGATTATGATAACGCCAATTGCAAGGAAGGGAATTGTGAACATGTTGATTAGCGGTGCCTTGAAGCTTTCGTATGTTGCGGCCATTACTCCGAATACCAAGAGCATTGCCATGAGGATTATGTACTTGTAGACGTTCACCTGTTCCTGTGTGTCTTTCCATGAACCTTCGTAGCTTAGGTTTACGTTTTCCGGAATGATGAAAGAATTTGCGATTGCTTCTTTTATCTGGTCTTCCACTACGTTTGCATTTTTTTCCGTAAGGATGTCTGCTGTTACGTGGACGATTCTTGTGCGGTTTTCGTGGGCAATTGTTACAGGCCCGAATCCCTTGTCTACGCTTGCAAAGTTTGCAACGCTTACCATGCCCTTTGAGCCCTGCACGTAAATTTGCTCAAGGTCTATTACCTTTTGTCTGTCTTCCGGCCGGAGCATTACGTATACGCTGTATTCGTCTCCGTCTTTGCGGAAGGTTGTTGCGTTTACACCTTCTATGGAATAATTTATTTCGTTTGCAACGGTGCGGACATCCACGCCAAAGTTGTAGGCCCTCTGGCGGTCGATAGATATTTCTACTTGGGGCAAACCTTCCGTTGTGTCTATTGTTGGCTCGCCAATGTCTGCTATTTCTTCCATTACTGCGGACACTTTGTTTGCCACTGCGAGTGCATCGTCAAGGCTTGCGCTGCGGAGAACTATGTCCAGGTCTGCACCGGTCATCTGTCTTCTGAAGCCCCTGCCGAAGCTAAAGGTTACGTCTGCAAAGTCTGCAAAGTGTGCCCTTAGCTTTTTTTGTATTGTTTCGTCGTTGTCGTCGCCGGCTTTTTGTTCCTTGCTTGGCGGAAGGGAGATTTGTATGGAGCCTGAATATGAAGAGCCGTTTCTTCCTCCAGAGCCTATGCTTGTGATGAGGGTCTTGTAACCCTTTATTTCTTTTTCTATGATTTCCTGGAACTGGCTTACGACTGCTTCCGTTTCCGAAAGGGTTGTTCCTATTGGAAGGCTCATCTGAACCGTTACGCTGTCATCGTGGCCGCCTGTCATCATGCTGATTCTCATTGTTGGGATAAGGAGAAGTGATGCGGCTAATGCGGTTGAGCAGACAAGTATTGTAAGAAACCTGTGGTTTAGGGCTAGGCGCAATGCCTTTCCGTAAGCGTTTTGAATTTTATCTTGGCAGCGCCCAAAGAATGCGTAGAGGTTCTTAAAGAATTCGCTTTTGATGGGCTTTTCGTTTCTGTTGGTAAGAGGCAAAAAGTGCCCTGCAAGGACTGGAACTAGGAATACCGCTACAAAGAGAGAGCTTACGAGGGCAATTACAACCGTAAAAATAATTCCCTTGAACATTTGTCCCATCCAGCCCAAATCCTTTAGATAGAAGAGGAAGGGAATGAAGACGCAGATAGTCGTAAGGTTTCCGCTTGTTACGGACATAATCATTTCTGAACTTCCAAGGACGGCTGCAACCTTTGCCTTTGTTCCCCTGGAGCGGTAGGAATAGATGTTGTCTATAATAACGACGGACGCGTCTACTATCATGCCAACGCCAAGGATAAGCCCTGTAAGAGTCATCATGTTGAGCGTGATGCCCGCAAAGTTCATGGCCAAAAGGGTAATCATTATGGAAAGCGGAATTGATATTGCGATTATAATTGTTGTCTTGAATGAGCAGAGGAAGATGTAGAGGATTATGACTGCAAGAAGAAGTCCCTGCCACGCTGAATCCAAGAGGGTGTTTATTGTGTCGCGGATGGAAACCGTGTCGTCGCGGATAATTTCCAGGCTTACGTCTCCGGGGAGAATTGTCTTTAGCTGCTCCATTTTTTGGTAGACGTTGTTTGCAACCGTTACGCTGTTTTCGCCGGACTGCTTGGTTATGGAAATGTATACGCCTTCCTGTCCGTTTATGTAGACTATGCTCTTTTGGTCATCGTAGCCCATGTAGGCTTTTCCAATGTCGCTAAGCTTTACGTCGTAGCCTGTAAGGTGCTTGATTACAGTGTCGTTTATTTCTTCTATGCTGGAGTATTCACCTGTGGTGCGGATTGAATAGTCGGTTTTTCCTTCCGTTATTGTGCCGCCTCCAAGCTCCAGGTTTTCTTTGGAAAGGGCGGATGACACTTGGCTAAGGGTAAGGTCGTAGGCCTTTAGCCTGTTCTGCTCAAGTTCCACGCGGACAATTTTTGAACGGCCACCCATGACCGATGCTTCTCCAACACCGTCTGCCTGTTCAAGTACGTCCACAACGTCGTCTTCTGCAATCTGCTTTAGGTCGTCTGCGGAACGGTTGCCCCTGATTGCAATTCGCATGATAGGCATACTGTTGCTGTCCATCTTAAAGATGGTTGGCGTTACGTTGTCTGGAAGTGCCCTTCTTACGCGGTCAAGCTTGTCGCGCACGTCATTGGTTGCAATGTCAAGGTCTGTTCCGTAGTTGAATTCCAGAGATACGGTGCAACGTTCTTCCCTTGAAGTTGAAGTTATGTTCTTAAGGCCGCTAAGACTTGAAAGGGAATTTTCTATTAAAGTTGTTACCGCTTTTTCTACAGTTTCCGGGCCTGCATTAGTGTAGCTTGCGCTTACCATAAGGTAGGGCATGTCTACGTCCGGCATAAGGCTTATGGCTGTTTTTCTTATTGTAAAGATTCCCACCACGCCAAGAAGAATGAATGTTATGAGCACAAGGACGGGGTGCTGTAAGGTTTTTTCGCTTATCACTTTTTACCGTCCTTTTCTTCCTGCTTAGCCTGCTCAGCTGCTTGGGGCTTTTTTATTCCATCCGTAATATCATTTATCTTGGAACCGTCACTTAGTACGCGCTGGCCTTCTATGACGATTTTTTCTCCTGCGCTGATTCCGCTTTTTACCTGGGTCATGTTGTCTACAGTTTCGCCAGTCTGGATTTCCTTTCTGGAAACAGTTTCTCCGTCTGCATTTACGCTGTAGACAAATTCTTTGCCGCCCTTTGTTACGATGCAGTTTGAAGGGATTACAGGGAAGCCTTCGTAGTCCAGTGTGTAGAGCGTTACCTTTGCAAACATGCCTGCGTTGATTCTTGGATCGTTTTGGTCAAAGGTAAGGATGATTTCTTTTGTGCGGCTTGTGCTGTCCACAACAGGCGAAATGCGTGAAACCGTTGCGGTAAAGATTTCGTTGGGGTAGGCTTCCAGTATTATGTTTGCCTTTAGCCCAATCTTTAGGGCTGCAACAAAGCGTTCCGGGATGTTTGCGTTTACCTGGAGGTTTGCAACGTCACCAATTACGGTGATTGCTGTTGAAGTTGTTACCTTTGTGCCGGGCTTTAGCGGGGCTGCCGTTACCGTTCCGCTTATTGGGGAATAGACCCTGCTGTGGGCAAATTGCATTCCCGGTTCTGAAGGGTCTATCTCTGCAATGACGCTTCCTCTTTTTACCGCAGTTCCAAGCGAAACGTATGTTTCTACGATTTTTCCCTTGTTGTCCGGGAATACTTCTATTGAACTCTGGGTTTTTATTTCGCCGTTTGTGTTAACGTAGTCGTGCAGGGTTTGAACTTCTGCCGTCATGCTTCTTACCGTTACCGCACCCTGCTGGCCACCGGGAGCCTTTTTGCCGTCCGAAGTTTTTTTGTAATAGACAAGGTATGCTGCGGCAAGTGCAAGGACTGTCGCGCAAGAAATTATTATGATGGTTGCTGCGCCTGAGCGATTGTTGTTTTCCACTTTTTGCTCCTTATTTTATGAGCGTACCAAAGGGTACTCCCAGTGTGTTTTCCAAATCAAGAATGTTGCAGATTAAGTTGTATGCCTCTGCCTGAAGGTTCACCTTTGCCTGGGTAAGATTGTCCAGTGCCGTCTGAAGTGAAAGCAAATCCTTTGAACCGCGGTTGTATGCGTCAAGGCTCATGCTGTAGGTTTGCGCGGCAAGGTTTACGCTGCTTTGCCTAAGCTTTATTACCGACTGCGAATATTTAATCTTCCTAAGTGCGCTGTCCACATTTGTGTTGAATGTTGACTTTGCATTTTCTAGCGCAAGTTCCAGAGACTCAAGTGAATCTTTTTGCGCGGATATAGCGACTGCCCTCTGCGAAAAGGGTATGAAGCCGTCCAGCGGAATTGTAACGCCAAGCGTCCACCTCTTTGTCCCGGAGTCAGTGTCTATGCCGGTGTCCAAGGTTCCGTTCATCGTGTAGGAATAGCTTCCCGTTACAGTTGGCCCCCATGCGTTAAAGCGGGATGCAAGCAGGTTGTTGCGGGCAATTTCCACCTGTTTTTCTAGGGATGCAATTTCCGGCGGGGTAACCTTTGACTTTTGCGTGTCCTCTTTTTTTATTTCCCCCATGGAAATGAATTTGTCCAGACTGCCGGTAAGTTCAATCTGGGTTTCCTGGGCTATGCCAAGAATCTGCTTAAAGGAATCCATGTCTGTTTCCAGGGTTATCTGTGCCTTTTCGTAAGCAACCTGGGCGTTTTGCCAAGATACCTGTGCGGAAAGAACGTCCAGCCTTGCCAGTGCACCTCGGTTGTAGCGGGCTGCGTTTGAGTTGTACTGCCTTTGCGCTGTGGAAAGGTTTGCCTGCATAAGGTTCAGGTTTTCCTTTTCGTAGAGAAGGTTGTAGTAGGCCTTCCGCACATTTAGCTCTATTGTCCTTACCGCCGTGTCGTAGTCTATCTGCTGCTTCTGGTAGGAAAGCGATGCCGAGCGGATTGCTGTGTATACAGAAGGTGTAAGTCCTAGCGAAAGGGAGGCTCCGGCTGAAAGGGTAGGGTCGTCAATGTTGTCGCCGCCTGTCATTGTTCCGCTTGCATTTATACTTGGGATGAATTTGTTCCACGATGTGCCAGATGTTCTTTTTGCGCTTCCCAAGGAAATCTTTTCCCGCTTTATGTTTATGTTTCCGTCCAGTGCGTATTTTACGGCTTCCTCTGGAGACAGGGAAAGAGCCGCTGCTTCTTTTGCAAAAATAGAATGGGGGGCCGCCGTGGTCAGTGCAATAAAAGCAAGGGCCATGCAGCGCCTGATTCTAAAAGCTACATTGTACGCCGCCATTTGTCCTCCATTGCGCATGAACTTTTCATGCTTGCATATATTATAGCAAAATGGAGACAAAAAAAATACCCCTGAATTTATTAACTCAAAGGGGGGAAGTCTCCCCCTCGGCTTCAATTCGCTTCGCTCATTTTCGCCTACCCCCTCGCCTAAGGGGGCAAGCCCCCTTAAAATCCCCCAATCTGTACAGCCCCTGAGTCCACATTCGTAGCAAGTACGTGCAAATGTGGCGTAGCAGCGCAGGGTGACGGTCTGCATACTTGAAAACAGTTAGAAAGCCCATGCCATGGATGGGTTTTGACGATGAGCCTACGCCGCCATGGAGGGGCGCAAGTGGGTGCTCGCACCCCGTAGCGTTGCCGCAGGCAATGGAGGGGGTTGGGGCCCCCGGAACCCCGGAACGGCGGTGGCGCAAAGGCCTGGACTGTCGGATTAGCAAAAAGCAAAATGGTAGAGCAAAGTAGGCTACCGTCCAGAAATTCTGTCTTGAAAATAAGGCTACGTTTTGATATAAATTTAAGAATGGCACGCACTTATGACGATTCAAGGTTTATAGATGCTTTTGAACACGAATACACCTGGCTGAATGGATTCCGCCGCAACGCAAGAAGGTTTTCGCAGAGGACTGCCCTTATAGACCCGGAGCAGAACCTTACTTGGACATACGGAGAGCTTGAGGCTGAATCAAACCGCTTTGCAAATGCCCTTTTAGACTTTGGACTTGGTAAAGATGACCTTGTAATGGCTGCCCTTAGAAATTCCCCTGCCTTTGTTTTGTCATACCTTGCACCCAGAAAGATTGGCTGCATTCTTCTTGCCGCAAACTTTAACCTTGCCGCGGGGGAGATGGCCCTTGTAATAGACCAGAACAAGCCCAAGGCCATAATATATTCTGCGAATGTTTGCCAGGTAATTTTGGACGCTCTTAGCCTGTGCAAGCATAAGCCAAAGCTTTTTATTCTGGCAGATAATATAGAAGGAATTGCTCTTCCGCTGGACCATGCCAGCTATGAGGATTTTGTAAGGGGTAAGCCTTCTTCTGAGCCAAAGGTAACTTTCCGCCCGCATATTTACGATGAGGTTTTGCGCCTTTGCACCAGCGGAACTACCGCAATGCCAAAATTTGTTCCCCTGAATGACATAAACGAGGTTCTTTCTGCCCATGACGTTATAATGCAGTACCCCATGTCTTTTAGCGACGTTACCCTTAACATGACTCCCTGGTTCCACAGGGGCGGCTGCCACAGCGGTGGCCTTTGCCCTTCCTTGTATTGCGGGGCGACGCTTGTTGTTATGCGAAGGTTCCAGCCGGCCAATGTTCTTGACTGGGTGGAAAAATACGGCATTACTTTTTTGATGGGTGCTCCTGCCAACCTGGAGATGCTTTGCCGGGTTCAGGAAAGAAACCCAAGAAACCTTTCTTTGCTAAAGGGAATCATTGCAATGGGGGCTCCTCTTTCCAAGACGGGATGCAGGCGCTTTATGGATGTGCTTACCAAAAACATCTTTAACGGCTACGGCACAACCGAGACCTTCTGGAATTCATTTCTTAGGCCATGCGATTTGCCCCAAGCCGCAGGTTCTGCCGGTGGAAGCTGCATAGACGATGAAGTGAGGGTGGTAAAGATTTATGACGGCCACAAGGCAGAACCAGACGATACGGTTTTGCATGACAATTCATCTGAAGGCGAGATAATTATTTTTTGCCCGGAAAAAACAACCTATTCGTATTACAATAACCCTGAGATGGAAAGGGAAAAATTCTACAAGGGCTGGATGTATACAGGAGACGTTGGCACTTGGGACGAAAACTTCCATGTTAGCGTAAAGGGGCGCAAGGACAACATGATTATTGTTTCCGGCGAGAACATCTATCCTTCCCAGATAGAGGAAGCCATTATGCAGAACCCCAAGGTAAAGGACTGTGCAGTTACCGCCGTTTCTGACATGCTAAGGGGACAGGCTGTTTGTGCTTACGTTGTGCCAAAAGACCCCTCTCTTTCTACGGATGAACTTGGGCTTTTTTGCTTGGAAAGTCCAATGCTTTCTAAATACAAAAGGCCGCGTTACTTTGCGATTGTTGATTCCCTTCCCTATACTGCAACAGGGAAGAAGATTCACCACGCTCTTATGGAACGCGCTGAAAGTGATTTAAAATTAGGAATATTAAGGAAATGAATTCTTATCGGGAGGATTTTATGAATTCAAAAATGAATTTTCCAAGTGGCAGCAAGCTCTTTTGCCTTGCCTTTGCCGTGATTTTTTCTCTTGCGCTTTTGGGCTGCTCGGGAAAGGGGAAGGGTGCATCTGGAAAAAGATACACCTACCATGCCTACAGCAGCGTTCCCCAGACCTGGAACCCCACAGACTATAGCCTTGGCGATGAGGCTACGATAATTTCTCTTACGAATTCTTCGCTCTACGATTTTGTGATGAACGAATCCCAGAACGGCTACGATATTGTTCCTGAGATGGCGGAATCTTCCCCTGTGGACGTAACCGCTGAATATGCAGGTAAGGAGCCTTATGGAGTTCCGTCCGATGCAACTTCCGGCTGGGCTTGGAAGATTTCCCTTATAAAAAATGCCAAGTGGGACAATGGAAGTCCCATTGACGCTGGAACTTACGAATACACCTTAAAGCAGTTCCTTAATCCCGAAATGAAAAACTACAGGGCAAATTCTTTTTACCAGGACGGGCTTCCCCTTGCCAACGCAAAGGCCTATTACGACGGCACTGTTTCCTGGGACGACGTTTGCACCGATGCAAAAAAGCAGGCCTATCTTCCTTGTGATGATTCAGAAATGTACATAAGCCTTACCGCCAAGTGCGTATTCTTTAACTCTGCTCTTGCCAACATCTATTCAACCAATCCAGAATATTTTGCAGATGGAGGAAGTGACCTGTATCCCAAGCTTTCTTCTGCAGCAGGAAATTCATCCTACGCAAAGCTTACTCCCGAAGTTAAGAAAGTCTTGCAGAAGGTTGCTGCAAATTGCGGGGACAAGCGTCCTGTTGCCTACAAGGAATTTTGTTTTGTAAAAAAGGAAAATCCGCCAATGCCCTGGGAAAATGTTGGCTTTGTAAAGAATGACGACTATACATTTACACTTATCCTTAACAGGCAGCTTACGCCCTTTATGTTCTATTACGCATCATCTTCCATATCCCTTGTGCGCGAGGATTTGTACGAGGCAAACAAGCAGAAGACAGGTGACATTGTAAAAACTTCCTACTGTACTTCCGCAGAAAAGTCTGCATCATGCGGCCCATACAAGATTACGGAATTCCAGGCGGACAAATACATTCATCTGGAAAAGAACGAAAACTGGTACGGCTGGACGGACGGCAGGCACAAGGAACAGTACCAGACTACGGGTTACGACATTCAGTTCATTACGGACTTGGAAACGTTAACAAACCTTTTCCTTCAGGGAAAGCTTGATGATCTTTCTCTTGATGCCGTGCGCATGGAAAAATTCGGCAACAGTGAATACAGAAAAGATGCACCCCAGTCTTACACATGGAAATTCAGCTTTAACATGGACAAACGTGCATTAAAGGCAGAGGAGACGGCTGGCGTTAACCGCTCAATTCTTTCTTACCTTGACTTCCGCAAGGGAATATCCCTTTGCATAGACAGGCAAAAATATGTGGACACAATTTCCATAGGAAGTGACCCGGGCTTTGGTCTTATAAACTACATGTATGTTGCAGAGCCTGAATCTGGTCTTCTTTACCGCGACACGCCACAGGCAAAAAAAGCACTCTGCGAATTCTACGGCACATCTTCTGTGGAAGACATAACCGGTTACAATAGGGAAGAGGCTGCATCATGCTTTCAAAAGGCATACGATGCGGCTCTTGCGGCTGGCGACTTAAAGGCTACGGATAAAATTCAGATTGACTACCACATCTATTCAGAGAGCGACATAAACAAGCGTACGGTTGCATTCCTTCAGGAAGCAATAAATTCTGCCGCAAAGGGAACGTCGCTTGAAGGCAAGGTTACTATAAATGCCGTTGTTGATGAAAACTATTATGCCAACATGAAAAGCGGAAAGGTAGACCTTGCAATGACTGGCTGGGGTGGCGGTGCCTTTGACCCATACGGAATCCTTTGGTGCTACTGCGATACGGCTGCGCTGAACGAATACGGCTTCCATCCTGAGCGCGAGACGCTTACCATTAATATAGAAGGAAAAGATTATACCAAGACCTACAACGAATGGTACATGGCCTTGTGCAACGGAGAGTATACCGCTGCCCCGATTGCCGTTAAGAATACAATTCTTGCATCCGTGGAAAAGGCCTTGCTTGGCTACTACAATATGATTCCTGTCCGCTACATGAATTCAGCCTCGCTTGATTCCCAGCGCATAGTTCAGGGAAGCGACCATTACATAAACCAGCTGGTTGGATTTGGCGGAATCCGCTTTATGACCTATACCATGGATGACGAAGAGTGGGATTCCTATTGCAAGGAAAACAACTATCAGCTTAAGTATTAGCGGGAAAAGGCCATGTTAAAATATGTAATAAAACGAATCATACTCATGCTCGTGAGTCTTTTTATAATCATGACCATGCTCTTTGTGCTTGTGCGCCTCTTGCCCAATCCCATAACCGCAGTTCCCGGTGGCTTTGACAAGGCCTTGCGGGACATGAGGGAAGCCTGGGGCTACAACAAGCCCATAATGGTTCAGTACGGCATATTCCTTAGGAATGTCTTTACCAAGTGGGACTGGGGCTTTTGCACCAGCATGGGAACTTTTTTGCAGCCTGTTACCCACTACCTTGCATCAAAACTTCCGGCAACAATTTACGTGAATGTTTTTTCCGTGCTGCTTTCGCTTCCTGTTGGCATTATCTTTGGAATTGTTGCGGCTGTTAACAAAAATAAATGGCCTGACCACGTGATTCAGGTTGTGATTATGTTTTTTATTTCCGTTCCGTCTTTTATCTACGCCTTTATCCTCCAGTATTTTATTGGCTACAAGCTGGGCTGGTGTCCGCTTATTTTTAAGGGCGGCGATGATTATTTTACCTGGGCAATGTTCCACAGCGCAATTCTTCCGGTTCTTTCGCTTTCCTTTGGGCCGATTGCAGGAGACATGAGGCTTATCCGTGCAGAGCTTACCGAACAGCTTACAAGCGAGTACATGCTTCTTGCGCGCACAAAGGGGCTTACCAAAAGACAGGCAACCGTACGCCATGCACTAAGGAATTCACTTGTTCCCCTTATGCCCTCTTTCTTGGGAGACTTTATTGGAATACTTGGCGGCTCCATGATAATAGAACAAATCTTTGCGGTTCCGGGAATTGGAAAGACTTACGTTCAGTCAATTGCAGTACGCGACTACAGCGTCTTTATGGCAATAAGCATGTTCTACGTTGCAATTGGACTTGCAGCAGGAATTGTGAGCGACCTTAGCTACGGTTTTATTGATCCTAGAATCCGCATGGGAGGAAACAAGTCTAATGAACTGTGACGTTAATTCTGATGAATACAAATCCATTCCCAAGGAAAAATTTGTTTTTGTTCAAAAAGAAGAAAGGCTTTCTGACACTGCGCTAAAGACAAAGCCAACCGGTTACTTTAAGGATGCCATGCTTCGCTTTGTTACCAACAAGGGTTCAGTCGTGTGCTTCTTTATAATAGTCTGCCTTTTTTTGTACGCAATTTTTGGCCCCCTGCTTTCGCCATATAAAATCAACAGCAAGGATCCATATTATTCTTACGCCCTGCCAAAAAATCCTTTGTTTGCAAAGCTTGGCTTTTGGGACGGCTGCAAAAAGACGGAAGTGAATCTTGCGACATACCAATACTATTCCAATATTCCCGGAGCGGTAAAAAAATTCTACGGAGAGAAAATCCACAATGTTGCAAAGAGAAAGCAGAAGTGGTATTCAATAAGACTCGACTCTTATGCCAAGGTTGGCTGGGTAAAGATGCTGCTTTCCAAAGATGAATACGAGGCTGCCCGCGAATGGGAAAAGAAGAGCGGACGTAAGCTTTTCTATCCAATGATAAACCAGAAGCTTGTAAAAAATCCTGCCTACAAAAATGACATGAACGCCTGGTTTGAAAGCGACCCCAAGGGAATTGCAAACAATAATGCCGCCACTGGAAAGCCCAAGGCAATTTTTATGGAAGATGAAAATTCAGCAGACGGTTATTCCTACTACACAAGCCGCATGAACGGAGAGCAGTACGAGACCCGTGTCCTCTACAGCGAATGGTTCTACTACAAAAACAACCGCTACGCTTCCTATCTTTTTGGAACGGACAATTCGGGTTACGACATTTTTACCCGTCTTGCATACGGTGCGCGTCTTTCGCTAGTCCTTGGAATTGTCGTTTCTGCGATAAACCTTTTTTTAGGAATAATAGTTGGCGCACTTGAAGGCTACTACGGCGGAACTTTTGACATAATCTTTGAGCGCGTTAAGGACATTATTTACCAGGTGCCCACCCAGGTAACGATGGTTCTCTTCCAGCTCTACCTTGCAAAAAAACTTGGGCCAATAGCGGCACTTTTCTTTGCCTTTATCTTTTACGGCTGGATAGGAATTTCTTCTACGGTGCGGGCCCAGTTCTACCGCTTTAAGGGACAGGACTATGTTAACGCAAGCCGCACTTTGGGAGCAAGTGATGCGCGTCTTATCTTCCGCCACATACTTCCCAACGCTATAGGATTTATAATTACTGTTAGCATACTTAGCATACCGGGCGTAATCTTTTCTGAAGCGTCACTTACATACCTTGGCATTGTTAATTTGGATTCGGACAAGATAACGAGTGTTGGCGCAATGCTTAACGGTGCAACGAATGCCCTTAGCACATATCCGCATACGGTTTTCTTTCCGGCTGCATTCATTTCCATTCTGCTTGTCTGCTTTAACGAATTTGGAAACGGTTTGCGCGATGCCTTTAATCCGTCTTTGAGGGGGGCAGAAAATGAGTGAGTCCATTAATGCAGGCGACGTAGCTCTTAGCGTAAGGAATCTGACGGTTTCTTTTAGAACCAACAAGGGAATTGTTCACGCAGTCCGGGGAATTTCCTTTGACCTAAAAAAAGGCGAAACCCTTGCCCTGGTTGGAGAAAGCGGTTCAGGAAAATCTGTAACAGCAAAAGCCATGCTTGGAATAGAAGCGCCCAATGCTATAATAGAAAGCGGAAGCATTTTTTACGAGGGGCGTGACCTTCTAAAATTTACGGAGGAAGATTTTAATCAAATCCGCGGAAACAAGATTACAATGATTTTCCAGGATCCTATGTCTTCTCTTGACCCTATCGTAAAGATTGGCCCGCAGATGACGGAAGCCGCAATTCTTAACGGAAGGCGAAAGCAGAAACTTGCAGAAAAAAAACTTTGCCTTATCATAAAGAATCTTTCTAAAAATGATTCTTACAAAAAAGAACTTGCCGGAATAAAAAAAGCGGTAAAGCTTGCAAAAAAAGATTATTCCCTTCAGTTCAAAAATCTTTCTTTAGCCTATGATTTTGAAGAAGCCAAGCAACAGGTAAAAATTCCTGAATGCTTAAGTCCTGCAAAAAATCTTCTTTTGCAAAAAGAATTTGAAGAGCTTAACGATGCCATTTGCCGCTCGACCTTTTGCGTTACAAAAAAAATGGCTTACGAAAAGGCCCTAAAGATAATGGCGGAAGTTGGCATTAGCGACGGAAAAAAAAGGTTCAACCAGTACCCCTTTGAATTTTCCGGCGGAATGAGGCAGCGCATAGTGATAGCAATTGCCATTGCCGCAAACCCCGACCTTCTTATTTGCGATGAGCCAACCACAGCGCTTGACGTTACCATTCAGGCGCAGATTCTTGAGCTGATTAATTCATTAAAAAAGAAGCGTGGAATGAGCGTAATTTTTATTACCCACGATTTGGGTGTTGTTGCAAACGTTGCGGACAGGATAGCCGTAATGTATGCGGGAAAAATTGTTGAGACCGGAAGCGTAGACGATGTTTTCTACAGCCCGGCCCATCCCTATACCTGGGCCCTGCTTGGTTCAATGCCGGACTTGGATTCAAGCGGAAGGCTGGAAGCAATACCGGGAACTCCCCCCAACATGATTTACCCGCCGGAAGGAGATGCCTTTGCTGCGCGAAACAAATATGCCATGCAGATAGATTTTGAAAGGGAGCCTCCTCTTTTTAAGATAAGCGAAAGTCATTCTGCGGCCACTTGGCTTTTGCACCCCAATGCCCCAAAGGTGGAGCTGCCGGAAACCCTTGCAAAAAGAATTGCCAGAATGAAGGAAAGACGCAATGCGGACGGAGGTAAAAGATAATGGAAGAAAAAGAATCTTTGCTGCGCGTTGAAAATTTGCGCCAGTATTTTAACCGTGGAAGTTTTCGTGCCTTGGACGGTGTAAGCTTTGACATAAAAAAAGGCGAAGTGTTTTCTATAGTAGGGGAGAGTGGCTGCGGAAAAACTACAACCGGAAGGGCAATAATAAAGCTCTACAATATTACAGGCGGCCAAATATTTTTTAACGGAAAACTTATTTCTGTTGGAAAGCTTGACTTTGAAAAAAATATTCAGCAGGCAAAAAGCGACTTTGTGGCAAAAAAAATAGGCAAGAACGAATGTGCCAAAATAATTTCCGAGCAGAAAAAAATCTACAGGCAAAAGCTTGGCGAGGCAAAAAAAGTTAAGCGCGACGAGCTTACAAAGATGCAGATGATATTCCAGGACCCGGTAACTTCCCTTGACCCAAGAATGACAGTCCGCGAAATTATTGCAGAAGGCCTTAGAATCCGGGGCGTGCGCGACAAAAAAGAAATTGAGCAAAAGGTAAGTGACGTTCTTAAAAGGGTTGGTCTTGTCCCCGAATATGCCGACCGCTACCCCCATGAATTTTCAGGTGGTCAGAGGCAGCGCATTGGAATTGCCCGCGCCATAATAATGGAACCGGAACTTATCATTGCAGATGAACCGGTTAGCGCGCTGGACGTTAGCATTAAGGCCCAGGTTACAAACCTGCTTAACGACCTTAGGCACGACATGGGGCTTACGGTCCTCTTTATTTCCCACGACCTTAGCGTAGTAAAATATTTCTCCGACAGGATTGCCGTAATGTACTTTGGAAAAATCGTGGAGCTTGCATCTTCCCAAGAGCTGTTTGAAAATCCCCTGCATCCATACACCAAGTCCCTCCTGAGCGCCATCCCCCTTCCAGACCCGGACTACGAGAGAAGCCGGAAGCGCATAGTCTACAGCCCCAGCCCAGAAGACCGTGAGCTTCCCCTGGTGGAAGTAAGGAGCGGCCACTGGGCACGGGTGCGTGTTTAGTTTTTTCTTCTATATCGTAAAAACTTTTGACTTTGTGATAGTTATTTGGTATAATAGGAAAAACTTTTTAAGGATGATAATATGATACTTCGTCCGGATTATGTAAATGAAATACTAAAATTCATAGACACGCCTCTTGTAAAAATTATTTCTGGTGTACGGCGCTGCGGAAAATCGACTATACTCGAAATGTTCAGGGATAAGCTGCTGATCAAAGGTATTTCTGGTGACAATATAATTGTCCGCAGGTACAGTGAAATAGAATATGATGATATGTCCGCAAAGGATATGCACAATGATATCAAGGCGGCAATATCTGGCATGGGCAAGTGTTATCTGATGCTTGACGAGGTGCAGGAGATAGATGGGTGGGAAAAGGTGCTCAACGACCTTCTTGAAAATTATGATGTTGACATTTATGTGACCGGATCAAATTCAAAGCTTATGTCTGGTGAAATTTCCACATATTTGACAGGACGTTATGTTTTAATACCAGCCTATACGCTTTCTCTTGGGGAGTATCTTGATTTTAAGGGTAAGGACATCTCGGTTGCCAGGAATATGTTTGATGAGTATATCAAATACGGCGGCTTCCCAATCATTGCAATAAGTAGCTTTGAAGAAAAAACAGCCTATCAGGTGGTTGAGGGAATTTATTCATCGGTCATCACAAGGGATATTTCAAAACGCCATAAGATAAGGAACAAGGATCTTTTTGACAGAGTCGTAAAATATATTATAGAAAATGTTGGTAAAACCTTTTCTGCAAATACCATTGTTAAATTCCTGAAAAGCGAAAAGAGAGAGCTGTCAGTCGAAACAGTGTATAATTATATCAAATGGCTTGAAGAGGCATTCATCATCTATCCGTGCCAGCGTTATGATATGCAAGGAAAGGCTGTGCTTAAAACATTCGAAAAATACTACCTTTCTGATATTTCCCTCAAATACAGTCAGATGGGTTTTGACAGTAAAATGCTTTCTGCTATGTTGGAAAATGTGGTCTTTCTGGAAATGAAGCGCAGGGGGTATGATGTTTTTATAGGCAAGAACAAGGATAAGGAAGTTGACTTTATAGCTCAAAGACGGGGGGAAAGGATATACGCCCAAGTATGTGTAAAGCTCCCGGAAGATTCCGACAGGGAGACCGCCAATCTTATGGAGATAAAGGATCACTACCACAAGTATGTTGTCTGCTATGACAGCCTTGCATCTGGAAACGATAATGGGATAGAGATCGTTAATATAGCGGATTTTCTTTTGCGGGATAGGTGGTGATTGTCCGTGGTTCGACAGTGCCGCTGGAAGCTTCGCTGCGAGAGCACCAACCATGGTTCGATAGTGCCGCAGGAAGCTTCGCTGCGAGGGCACCAACCGTGGTTCGACTGGCTCACCAACCGGGGCGGCCGTCATTCCGGGCTTGACCCGGAATCTGTGGAAGGTAGGGGGTGGACTTATACAGACCCTGAATCAAGTTCAGGGTGACGGGCTGCGTTTTGAGAAATGACTTTATTTTGGTGACAGTATTTTCCTAACATAATTTTCTTAAACAATAATTGAAAAAAGGAAAATTTTGTGCAATACTTATATCTATATCAGGGTGGCTTTTTGAGGCTGCTGAAATATTTTAAAATGTGTTGGAGAGTATTATGAAAAAAACACTTGCTTTCTGTATGGTGTCGGGGGGGGAGGGTACTTATAGCCTGCGCTCTTAGCCTTTTGCTGGTTTCCTGTGGAGGCGGCGGTGGCTCCGATGATGACGATACCCCTGCTACAGGTTTTGTGGCGGTTCCCGGTGCAACATTCGACGGAACAACTGCCATAACCGGCTCCAGAGTATTCATTGCAGGACGCACTGTTACCATTCCAATCCTTTTGGTATGCGACCACGAGGTAACGCAGACAGAATACCAGTCTGTTATGGGAGCGAACCCAAGCCGCTTTTCCGGTACAAACAAGCCGGTGGAGCAGGTATGCTGGTACGATGCCATAATGTACTGCAACAAGAGAAGCATTGCAGACGGAAGAACCCCCTGCTATAAGGTGAACGGAAATGCGGACACAAGCCAGTGGGGCTATACCCCCCACGCGCGCAACAGCATAAGCGGAAGCATAACATGCGACTTTGCCGCAAACGGCTACCGCCTGCCCACGGAGGCAGAGTGGGAGTACCTTGCCCGGGGCGGAAACCTTACCAACAGCGGCCAGACCACCTACAGCGGAAGCGGCACTGTAGGAAGCGTCGCTTGGTATACAGGAAATGCTCATGACGTTGGCTCAAGCAACCCGGATTACGGAACCCATCCTGTAAAGACAAAGGCCAAGAATGCCCTAAATCTTTACGACATGAGCGGCAACGTATGGGAGTGGTGCTGGGATAGGTGGACTGATACAATAACTACTAGCACTCCGTCCACTGGTGCCGCGTCGGGTTCTCGCCGAGTCTTACGCGGTGGCAGCTGGCGCAACGATGCGTCCCGCTGCGCCGTCTCCGACCGGCTCAACAACTACGACCCGCACGGCCGCATCGCCCGCTACGGCTTTCGCGTTGTCTGTTCCAGGTCTGAATAATAAAAATTTACACTCCGTGTAAAGAGCGCCCCAAGGGGCGCGAAAGAACGGAGCGCAAGCAAATCAGCCGTTCTGGGCTACAATCTGGAATCTTGTAAAAGCCAAAATCCGTCATTCTCGGGCTCGACCCGGAAATCCGTAAAAGCTGTCATCCGGCCCCTGAGGCTCTCGAAGGGCCGCGTGTAGAATATGCATGCCAGAACTTACACAGACCCTGAATCAAGTTCAGGGTGACGGGCTGCGTTCAGGGTGCCGTGGTTCGACAGGCTCACCAACCGCACGGCAACGATGGTTTGCTGTTTTTCTGAGGTTTTTTTTTATGCGACCTACGCCGCCGTGGAACCCCTTTAGTTGCCGCGCAGCGGCAATGAGCGCTAGCGAAGGGTGGAAGGGCGGTGACGAGGGGCATGGGCGGTCGGATTAGCCGAAGAGTAAAGTGGTAGAGCCGGTAAAAGGTACCGTCCGAAAGATTATAGGCCTAAAAAAATAAGATTTGCTATTTTGGAGAAAAAGCTGTATATTATAATAAGGGTTATAGCTTTTGGAGGCCTTTTTTTAATGAAAAGTATTTCTCATAAATTAATCTTAACAGTTCTTGTTATTGTCTCTATTACTAATTCTATTTTTTTGTTTGTTGCGGGAAGTATTTCTAAGAAGGAACTTTCTGATGTTATTAATGAAGAGATGAAGTGCAAGGCGGATCTTGTTGCGTCTCAGATTAGGGCTATAAACGAGCAGGAATTTAGGCTTTTGCGTTCTTTGAGCCGTCTTCCGGAGATTATTGATGACGGTATAGACATGCACGAGAAGTGGCGCATGATGAATTCCATTGCAAAGTCCGACAAGGAATATCTTGGTATGGCAATCTACAACGAGAAGGGCGTTGGTTGGACTACCACAGAAAAATGGAAGGACCTTTCTGACCGCGAGTATCTTGCCGAGTCAATAAAGACCCAGAAGCCGTATATAATGAAGCCAAACTGGAGCCCCATTAACGGCAACGTTTCCACTTTCTATGCCCAGCCTTATTTTGATGGCTACAAGATGAAGGGCGTGCTTGTTTCCGTTTTGGACGGCCTTAACTTAAGCTATGTGGTAAGTTCCATTAAGGTTGGGAAGGAGTCTCACCCGGTTATTGTGGAGATGCACAGCGGTGCCATTGTTGCTTCTTCTGACCTTACTGATGTTCAGGAGCAGAGGAGCATAAGGGACGGTGCTTCCCCGGAATTCCTTAAGATAATAGACCAGGTGTGCGGCGGTAGGAACGACCAGGTTGTCTATACGGATTCCGTTACCAAGCAGAAGCTTGCCTGTGTTTACAGGCCGGTTGAAGGTTCCTGTGACTGGGCTGTTATTATTACGGTTCCTGTTGACGACTTTTTTGGCGGCCTTAACTTTATGATAAGGATTCTTGTTGTTGTCTTTGTGCTTTCTACGCTTATCACAATCCTCTTTATTGGCTTTGTAATCGTGCGCTCCATGCGTCCTTTGCAGAAGCTTAAGTCTAACATTAACGATATTGCCATGGGGCATGCAGACCTTACCCAGCGCATTACCGTTACCACAAAGGATGAGATTGGCGATGTTGTTGCGGGATTCAACAGTTTTACGGAAAAGTTGCATTCGATTGTTAAGGACATAAAGAATTCTGAAGGGGAGCTTTCTACGGCGGGGCGCAATTTGCAGGAGGGAACCCAGCTTACATCCCAGTCGATTAGCGAGATTCTAGAAAACATACGCAATGTTGACGGTCAGATTCTTAAGCAGACGGAGAACGTAAACCAGACGGCCAGCGCTGTTAACGAGATTGCTTCCAATATTACTTCCCTTGAGCGCATGGTAGAAAACCAGGCGGCAGAGGTTCAGCATGCTTCTGCTTCCGTTGAGCAGATGATCAAGAGCATTGAGCAGGTTGACCAGACGGTTAGTTCGCTTGCGGAATCTTTTACTTCTTTGCTTAGTAATGTAGAGGCGGGTTCTCAGAAGCAGCTTCTTGTAAACCAGAGGGTTGTGGACATTGAAGACCAGTCAAAGATGCTGCAGGTTGCAAACCAGGCTATTTCCAACATTGCAAGTCAGACAAACCTTTTGGCTATGAACGCGGCTATTGAGGCGGCTCACGCTGGGGCTGCGGGACAGGGCTTTGCGGTTGTTGCGGACGAAATCCGTAAGCTTTCCGAGACTTCTTCCATGCAGTCTAAGTCTATCCGCGAGCAGTTGGGTAAGATTAGGAAGTCTATAGAGAACGTTGTTAATGCTTCTACCATGTCCAAGGAGTCTTTTGACACTGTTTTCCAGGAAATAAAGAGGACCGACACTTTGGTTCAGCAGATTAAGAGTGCAATGGATGAGCAGACGCTTGGCTCTAACGAGATTAGCGAGGCTCTTTCTACGATGAACAACAGTACGGCAGACGTTCGCGCTTCTGCAAAGGAGATGGCTAACGGCAACAAGATTATCTTGGGTTCTGTAAAGGAATTGCAGGATTCAACTGTTAGCATGAGGGACAGTATGGAAGAAATGGCTTCCGGTGCAAAGAAGATTGATTCTATGGGCAATTCGCTTTCCCAGGTTTCTTCCAGCATTGAGTCTTCCATAAACAATATTGGTAACCAGATTAACCAGTTCAAGGTGTGATTTATACAAGGGGGGGGGGAAGTCCGCTTGAAGCTGCGCCTTTCAGGCTTGCTGCGAATCCCCCCTCGCTCCAGCCACGAGTCGCTCCAAAAATGCCGTAAGTGGCAAGTTCACTAAGCGAACGACCGTCACCCTGAACGCACTTGCACGCAAGTAATTTCAGTGTCTGTGCCAATACCAAAATACATTTTTTTTGCAAAAAGCCACTTCCGCCATTTTCTCCGCTTTGTCGTGTCTTCCGCTACCCCCTCTGCGGGCTCAATCGCCGCCCGCAACGCCTGCTCTGTTGCAAATGCTGCATGTTGTGGTTTTGCCATTCGACAGGCCCCTCAAAGCTGCGCTGCAAGTTACGAAATAACTCGGAGGGTTCACTAAGTGAGCACCGTCCCCCTGAACAAAGTCCGTCACCCTGAACGCACTTGCACACAAGTAATTTCAGGGTCTGTGCATACCGTGGGATTTTAGTTTTTACAGATTCCGGGTCGGGGCCCGGAATGACGGTTGTTACCTAAAACTATGGTGCTACTTTAGGATTTTGTTTAGGACTGCGTCTTTTTGGCGCCAGTTTTTGTCTACTTTTACCTGAAGGTCTAGGTCTACACGGTAGGGGAAAATCTTTCTGCATTCCTTTATGCTTTCTACACGGATGGCCTTTATCATTGCGGCTCCCTTTCCGATTACGATTCCCTTTTGGCTTTCGCGCTCTACGCAGATGTTGGCACGGACTTTTAGAAGGTTCTGCTTTTCCATCTTCATGTCTTCTATGCTTATGTAGATGGCGTGGGGGAGTTCCTGTTCAAGGCGCTCTATTGCCTTTCCGCGGATTATTTCGCTTATGCGGAATTCAACTTCCTGGTCTGTGTAGTATTCTTCCGGGTAAAGGTGGGGGGCAACTGGTGCAAGGTCGTAGAGGGCCTTTAGCACTTCGTTTACATTTTTGTCTTCCTGGGCGCTAATTTCTACAATGCGTTCCTTTGGAAAGTCGGGGAACTGCTTGTCCAGAAAAAGCTTTGTGATTGATGCAGATGATTCTGGTGAGTCTGTCTTGTTGATTGCTATTACCAGCTTTTGGGCAAAGGGCTTTACCATGGAGCTGATTAGCTCTTCCTCTTCGCCGTGGTCGCGGGTGGAGTCTAGAATGTACAGAATTGCGTCGCTGTCTTTTATCTGGTCTGCCGCTATTTTTGTAAGCTTTAGGTTAAGCTTTTTTTCGCTTAGGTGAAGGCCCGGTGTGTCTACAAATACAAGCTGGCCAAGCGATGTGTTTACGATTCCGCGGATTGCGTTTCTTGTGGTCTGCGGTACTGCGGACACTATGCTGATTTTTTCTCCGCTTGCAGTGTTGAGGAATGTGGATTTTCCCGCTGACGGTCTTCCGATTATGCTTACAAGTGCGGTTTTTGGTCCGACCGGCTTTACTTCTGTGTTTTCTTCTTCCATATAATAAGTCTAGCAAAAAAGGGGAGGGATTTCAAGGGTGGCCCTTGGACCCCAGAACTAAGGGGAGGGAACCGCTCGGAGTCCGAATTGTTTTTTTTGCGGACGATTCATTTCTTTTGGGTATGTTCCCTTCGACAGGCTCAGGGAACGTATTTCTTTCTTGCCAAGGAATATTGAGCCATGGAGGGCGGGTTAGCAACATGCAGAATTGCGAAGCGATTCTGCAATCCCAGAAAAAATCCATGGAGGGATTTTTTCTGGGCAGGCACGGCTTAGGCATGTTGCGATACGTTGAGCAACATGGCCCCTAAGGACCCCAATATTTCTTTGCGGGCAATTCATTTCTTTTAGGTATGTTCCCTTCGACAAGCTCAGGGAACGGTATTTCTTGCTTGCCATAGAAATAGAATTAGAGAAATTTAAATTTTTGGTTAAAATTGGAAAAAAATATGCCAAATTTTTGATTATGTGTTATAATTTTTTATTATGAAAAGAGTCCGCTGTTTTTTTGGTTCACTTGTGGCAGAAGTAAAGGCTATGCGTCCTCTTACTTGGGTAATGCTTTTGATTACTCTTGCTCTCTATTTTATAACTGTTCCTTATACAACTCATTTTGCCCATTCCCGCGCGATGGTTACGGTTTTGAATGGCAAGATTCCGCTTTCTGCATTTGCGGGGGTTTTGTCTTCTATTTCGAATATAGTTCTTATTTTTCTTGTGGTTTTTTTTGGTAAGCTTGGTTTTTGCACCTGTATGGGGATTACCGTTGTAAGGTTTATTCGGCTTGCCCAGGGGATTTTTATTAGGCACAATATTCCAAGTTTGCCGGGAACTTTTATTGCCCTTACTTCTATAATTGCGGTGATTCTTATTTACAGGAAGAACCAGTCCTTGGACCGCATGCAGGACGAAAAGCTTGCATTGATGAAGGCTGAGCAGGAGCATTTGAGCCAGTTGTTTACGGAGACGGCCAGGGCTTTGGCTACGGCTATTGATGCCAAGGACCGCTACACCCGCGGACATTCAAACCGGGTTGCTGACTATTCCAAGGAGATTGCAAGGCGGGCTGGAAAAAGCGAGAGGGAAATTCAAGAGATTTATTTTGCAGCACTGCTTCATGATGTTGGTAAGATTGGTGTTAGCGGAATTATAATCAACAAGAAGGGCAAGCTTACGCCGGATGAATTTGCCGAGATTAAGAAGCATACGGTCTGGGGCTGGGAAATTCTTTCCAATATAACGCGCTCCCCCTACCTGAATATTGGTGCCCACTACCACCACGAGAAGTATGACGGCCACGGTTACCCGGAGGGGCTTTGCGGAGAGGATATTCCGGATCTTGCCCGCATTATTTCTGTTGCGGATGCCTATGACGCTATGACCAGCAACCGAAGCTACCGCTGTACAATGGCCCAGCAGGATGTCCGCAGGGAGATAGAGAAGGGGCTGGGCACCCAGTTTGACCCAAAGTATGCAAAAATCATGCTGGAAATGATTGATGAGGATAAAGAATACAAGATGAAGGAGTAGAAATACGGAAATCAGTTTTGGGCTCCACTACCAGCGAAATATGTCTGATAAACCCGCGGTGTTCTGGAATAGGAAATAAAACTCGCTGTGCAAATATGCTTGAGATTATTGGTGAGGATAAGGATTGCACGACGAAAAAGCAGGCACGGCCGGGATTGGAGGGGCGGCTTTGCCGTTCCGAAGGAATGGAGCGGGAAGGGACCCGCGGAACCCCGGAAAGCCCTTAGCATATAAATGCGCCGCAAGAAAATTTAAATTTAAAATGCAATATGCCGAAAATCAAAGGGAATTCTGCCGTTTTTCCGGCAATGTCCTTGAGGTAAATTGTGTCCCAGACTCAAAAAACGTTGGTAAGTTTACTTATAACCCTTCTCTTGTTTGCAGGTTTTTGCTGTTTTGCCTTTCTTGGCGGGTTTGAATATATAGAAGTAAAATTTTATGCTCCCAGGATGGTCAGGAACAAGGGGGAAACTCTTGAAAAGATAGGCCAGTCCTTTGACCGCTATGCAGATGCCCTGCTTGAAAAATTTGCGGCTTATGCCCTTTTGCCGGAGAATGCAAGCTACATAGAAAGGGAAGCTTCCCAGGAAGAGGTGGACAAGCGCGGACGGGCTGCAGGAATGCTTTTTGAGGAAGTAAAGGGGCTTGAAGGAATCCGCATTGTAGAAAACGATTCCATTCACATTCATTTTTCCACTTATGACAGCGATATTTTTCAGCAGAGCAAGGAATATCTTGCCTGGAAGGACTATACTGCCCTTAACGAGATTGAATTTGCAAACCTGGCATCCAGCGACAACGGTGAATTTGCCTCTACCGCAGAGAAGATAATCAGGCGTGCCAGCCTTTATTTTGACAGCGACGGTGACCGCCTTATTTTTTCCATGCCTTATTTTGACAAGTACACTGCCTGGCGTGGAACGATTGTTTTTTATGTAAAGGCGGGTGATTTTACAGATGAGCTTATAACGCAGGATCTTTTGCCGCTCAACACTAAGAGCAAGGTTGTTGCACCCCGCAATACGGAAGCTAATCTTGAGACTCCGGAGAATGTTGGCATTGTTTTTGGTATGCCGTATCTTGCCTACCAGGACAGGGCTTTTATGGTGGATTCCATAGAGCAGAAGTGGGCGGCTGCCGGAAAAGTTGAAAACGGTAATGCAGAGCGGCTTGTGATTGTGAAGGGGCAGGAGGAAGAGTCGCTTATGGTTCTTGTTACCGCATCTTCTTCCAAGTACTGCAAGGCAGGCTGGGTCTGCAACGAAAACGTCTTTACTTTTTCCGAGCTGGAGCGGGCTGTAATACTTTCTTGCCTCTTTATAACGCTTTTCCTGATTGTATTTACACTCTTTAACCTTAAGCATGACGACATGGTCATTATCAGTTCCAGAATCCGCAAATTTGAGCTTTCTTTGTTCAGGCAGTATTTGGAAAGAAAGGACACCGCTGACTGGCGCGCTTTGGAGAAGGAATTTTCTTTGCGCAGGCAGGATGTTAACTCGGAGATAATAAGCAGCCTTGGAAAGAGGGGCAAAAAGCACCGCAAAGAGGTTAACCTTTTCCTTGACCAGTCTTGGAGCGAGCTTATGTCTGCAATGAGCGGCGGCAGGCGTATGGCGGAGGTTATAAGCTCTTACAAGAATGAAAACCTTGAGCCAAAGCCGGAAAAGGAACTTTATTCTATAGATTATGATCATTCTGCGGATAGGGAGAAAGAAGCTTCACTTGAAGAGAAGCCGTTTGTGGAAAAGCCTTCCCCCGCGGATGAAGTTCCCCAGTCTGATGCTGCGGATGAAGTTGAGGAACTTGAAGAAGTGGACGAGCTTGAAGAGGTTCCTGAAGCAGAGGCAGCTGATGATGTGGAAGAGATTCCAGAAGCAGAGGCGGTTGCTGATGTGGAAGAGATTCCCGAGGCAGAGGCAGCTGATGATGTAGAGGAAATTCCCGAAGCGGAGGCTGTTGAAGAAGTGGAGGAGCTTTCCCAGGCTGAAGATGTAGAGGACCTTGAGGAAGTTTTGGATGTTGAAGAATACCTTCCTGATGCGGCTGTAAAGGATGTAACGGCTGCAAAGGATGAAAAAGAGGCTTCTGGGCAGGAAAAGAAGGTGCAGGAAATTTCTGCGGAAGAAGCGGCCCAGGCATTTGATGACGTTTCCCCGGTTCCAGAAAAAGAGGAGCAACCCATGTCTGAGCAGGAAAAGAATGAGCTTTCCTCTTTTGAGACGGTTTCCTTTAATCCGCTTAAGGGTGAAGAGGGAAAGGCGTGAGGGCAAGACGCTAAAAATTAAATTTTAGGGATTGCATTGTAAATTCCCGGAGTGAAAATTCCGATAACTATAAAACCTATGCAAAGGCTTTGATAAAAAATGCTAGAGAAAGACGGCGGTATCAAAAAGGAAAATTCTTCTCAAGAGCCACAGCAGCTCGGCGGACTTTTAAAAAAAGCTGAAGGCATTTTAAATTTACAAGGAGACATCGCTTTTATGAACGGTTTGGATGTAAAGTCAGAGGGAAAGGCTATTATTGTTAAGAACGGAATTTTTACTATTTCACAGGATTTGGAGACCAGTTCCGTAAAGCAGGACCCAGCCCTTAAGGCCCTTGTGGATTCAATTTTACGCTAAGCAAGCTTAATGGCAAAACAGTTATTTTTGGTAAGTTCCCCATTTACAGAGCCGGGAAAACCGTTGAACGGAAAGAATAAATTTGTTGAACGGCTTTTAAAGTGTGAGCACAAGTCTGCCCTGATGGTTACTTCTGCCCCGGAGGATATAGGCTTTACGGAGGGGTTTTCTAATGCCGTAAAGTATACGATGGAGTTGTCTGGAATTACCTTTGGGGAATATAAAATCTTGGACGGCAGGAATAAGGCGCATGCAAAAGAACTTGTCTGCGCAAGTGACTTTGTAATTCTTGGCGGCGGGCATGTGCCTACCCAGAATGCCTTTTTTGCAGAGATTGGCCTAAAGGACTTGATGAAGGACTTTGACGGGACTGTGCTTGGAATAAGTGCGGGAAGCATGAACGCGGCAAATATTGTTTATGCCCAGCCGGAAGAGCAAGGAGAGGCTTCTGATCCAAAGTTCAGGCGGTTTTTGGATGGCCTTGGGCTTACGGATGTTATGCTGCTCCCTCATTATCAGGATACGAAAGACAATGTTTTGGACGGAAAAAAGCTTTTTGAGGAAGTAACCTACCCGAATAGCTATGGCAGAAAGTTTGTAGCTATATGCGATGGAAGCTATCTTTATTCAGACGGAATGTCAGAAATAATTTGCGGTGAGGCATATCTTATTCAGGATGGGAATATACGAAAGATATGCGGTGAAGGTGAAGAATGGCGGTGGCATTAGGCCGGATTGGAATGGCGGCGAAGCCGTTGCGAAGCAATGGAGCGGGCAGGGACCCGCGGAACCATGGAAAGCCGTTCCACGATAGTTTTTTGTTTGCAAAAAAAACGGCAGTCCTTATGAGAAACTGCCGTCCATATTAAAATTTAAGAAAATCCAAGGTTTTAGAGGCAGATTCAAAACTCAGTTTTTGTCATGCTGAATTTATTTCAGCATCTAGCTTTAGAGATTCCGAAACAAGTTCGAAATGACATTTTTTTAGTAGCGAGGGGCTGTCTTTAGCTGGATGTTGAACATCTGCATAAGCTGGACAAAGGAGTAAATGGTTTTGTAGATTGTTACGGCCTTGGTCTTTAGCTTGCCTTCCGTGAACCTGTCCAAATCCTTCCAGTTTACGATGAGCTGGCTGTGAGGAACCTTCATAAAGTCTTCCAGGGCAGCCTTTAGGTTCTTGTCGTAGATGATTAGGTACTTTACTGAACCTGCGATAAGCTGGGCTGCCTCGTCGTTTGCGTCGCCTATTACCATGTTGATTATGTTGCGGGCTTCCTTGTCCCTTTCGCAGCGGGGAAGCAGGGTCTTAATCTTCATGCCCCATTCGCCGTTTTCCGCAAGCTTTTCGTCAAACTTTAGGATTGCGTCGCAAATGTTTAGCAGGCGGTGCAGGGCTTCGCTCATTGGGGTGGACATCTGCTGGTTTGTCCATTCGCCGCGTACCAGGATAATGTCGCTTAAGTCGCGGATGTCTTTTTTTGCATAGTCCAACAGGAACAATTTAAGGTATTTTATAGGTTCGTCGTAGGTAAAGCCCTTGAAGCTCTTTTTGTTAAGCACTGCGTTTATTTCTTCGTTGTAGTTTTTGAGGGGCTCTATGTTCAGGGTACCAAAAACCTCGTTTACAAGCTTTTCCGTGTGGCTCTTGGTTTCGTTTTCCTTTACGTCTTCCAGGACTGTTTCCATTTGCCGCTTTATTTCCTGCAGGTAGCCGTCCATGATGTGCTGGTTTTCTATGCGCACCTTTTCCCTGTAGAGCGGGTCTTCGCTTATAAGCTGAATCATCATCTCGAAGACGTTTTCGTCTTTTACGGAGCGCAGCCTTGCAAGGATTTTCTTCCAGATGTTGGGGGCAATTGGTTCAACGCCCTTTATCTTTTTCATAAGCTCGAACATTTCGTCCCAGGTGGCATCCATTGGAATTGCCCATGCTACGGACGTAAAGTTCTTGAGGTCTTCTTCTATGCGCTCTCCGTCCGTGGCGCGGAACTTGGGCAAAATGCTAAAATTGCGCTCGTGGAGGGAGCCGTCAAACTTTCTTATCATTACGTAGAAGTCGTATGTGCAGAAGTTGTAGAAGGCCACCAGCTTTGAATAGAGCAGGTCTATGGAAGCGGTCTTTGCGGATGTGAACCCTTGCGCAAAGGCAGAATATGTTGCGGAAACCTGTTTTCTTAGGTCCTTGGCGTTCATGGTGGTGGCAAGTTCGCGGATGGCCTCTTCGGTAAGGTCTGCAAGCTGGGTATGCTGTGCGTCTGAAAGTGATGATGAGATGACAAACTGCTTTAGCGTTGCAAGGCTTGTGTTCTGGAACATGGCCTGTGCAGGCGAAATTGCCTTGTATATATCGTAGAAAAACTTTGCAAATGCAGGTTCTACTTCTTTTGAGCTGACTTTATAAAAATGAAACTTTGTCCTTGAAAGATTCTTCGCAATACTTTTTAAAAGCTTTCTTTTTACTGCGTCGGGGTCATTTCCCCCAAAAATAGAAGCTAGCAAAGTCTGAAAAAAATTGATACCATTCGACATATTTAAACTATAAGCCATTTACGCAAACAAGTCAAATGCCTTGAAAAAATTCTATTTAAACTTGGCATTTGGACGGTGCTTGCCCCTGAAAAATCCCTCCGTGGATTTTTCAGGGGATTGCAGAAGCCCTAGGCTTCTGCACGCTGCTAAGCCGCCCTCCATGGCTCGATATTCCTTGGCAAGGAAGAATTACGTTCCCTGAGCTTGTCGAAGGGAACATACCTAAAATAAATGAATCGTCTGCAAAGAAACAAAGGGGTTCTTAGGCTTATTGCGCCTTGAAAAACTCCCTCCGTGGAATTATTAAGGGGCCACAAATAGCGTTATAAAATCGTTGAAGGTGAAGTTATGCGGTTCGCATATATATTCCAGGGTATAGGCGTAGGGCTTGCCGTTAAGGATGTAATCTACTGTTGCATAGACTTTTTTGCTTTTTTCGCCTTTCATTTTGCGGCCGGATATTTTTAAATCCAAATCAAATGAAGCGTAATAAATTTCTTTGTCGTTGGCTTTAAGGATATTTTTATTTTCGTCGTAGAGAATGCTTTCTTTTGAATCTGGTGATAATTGCTTGTTAACGCTCAAATTGTAAAGCTCTTCTTCTTCATCGCTTATTGTGATTGATTTTATGAATAAATTGGCAATTGGCTCTGTTAGGCTTACGTCTGCTTTTAGATATAGGCTTGTGTCAAATGTTCCTATGAAGCCCCTTGTTGCTTTTGGATGGAAGGTTATTGTCAAAGGCAGCTTTGTGTCAATTTTTCGCTTAATCGGGCTCCAGCCGTCCAAATGCTGGTAGGCGGTCTGTAGATTCGGGGTGTTCAAGTGATATATGTCTACCACATCCGCAAATATTGCTGATGAAAAAGATATGAGCAAAAGCAGTGTGAAAATGCATTTTTTCTTCATTTATAAATCTCCTTCTTGTTGTCCAATAGGGCAAACTTCGAATTTTATATTTGCAGCAGAAAAATTGGCTCCCAGCGGTTTTTGCCCCGAAAAAAGGCTTCCGCGCTATCCCTTCGGGCACGACGAACGCACTTGCTACGCCGTGTGTGCAGAATTTTTTTCGGTTCAAAAATCGCTTCCGCCAATTTTTCTGCTGCACTACGGAAACTCGAAA